>Ga0315543_1000021_pt1 | contig 202451 bp, 131 predicted proteins | sample SalMarSW160210MG_2_FD_203098 | JGI IMG/M metagenome (GOLD analysis project Ga0315543, IMG submission 203098) | Salt marsh sediment microbial communities from the Plum Island Ecosystem LTER, Massachusetts, United States - Salt Marsh Sediment SW1601-210 ...
GTTGATGTAGGATTATGCTCCCATGTTAATCCGGACTTCAAATCGATAAATGATATTTTGTTCTCTTTAGTCATTGGTTACAGTTAGTTAACTATTATTTAAAAATCAACGTTGGGACAGTAGTGATTCATAATATAAAACGATAAGCATAGAAAACATAGGGGTCAAGTCCTCACTCCTAACAGATTTCGGATTAATCATCAATCTACAAGTAGTACTAAATAAGGATGCGTGAAGAATGGAGGCCTGACCCTCCTGTTCTCCAACAGTATTATTCTAACCTTGACATATAATGCTAACTCATTTAAAATCTATACATCAAGAGTAATTTCCTATAATGAATAATTATTGGGTAAACGCTCATTGGATTTATATACTATTTGGGTCTTAATAATGTATTTTGCGGCTTGAATAAGTTGAAAGCGCTTACTGAAGAAAATTCATTACATCATCTTTTTGAAGTCATAACTTTTAAAGCTCCCTCTCTTACTCAAAAGCATCTGCTTACCCACGTTCCGTATTATTATAACCAAGCCGAAGATGATGAATAAATTGGACTAATGATCCCTTAAAATTTAACTCCATTAGAGTTACCAAGGCCCATAGGATAGGCTATATTTACCAGGGGATCACCAAAAAAAAGAAATAGTAATGAGGAGGTAAAAAAATGATCTCAATAATCATAACCCAAGCGCAAGAAAATCCGGAACTTCTCTGGAAGGGCATCATAGAAAATAAAAACAGATTGCAAAATGCATTCGGAAATAAAGGGAGACTTCTTTATCTTTCAAGACGCCGCAATTACAATGAGGCAAATCTATCTGTTCATGTGGCAGATCCTAATATCCTTGGCGAGTTTATTGCTCATAACCTGGCCAAACTCCAAGAAGTTACCAGTCTCTGGGTAGTTAATATGCTGCAACCGAGTTTTTCCCTTTGCCGAAAGACACCAGACATATGAAACGATATATCATCACCCTAAAGATATTCCCGGGTCGTTTAGACGAGGTCTATGAGAAGATATCGAACCCGGCTTATCCGGGGTGGATCAAACTGACCTATGTGGCTTATACCTTTCATCTCTTCAATGATTGTATCCAGTTTTCGCTACTTTCAGAAAATGAAGACGTGGAATTGCGCAAATATATAAATGATACAATTGATAAAATTCCCGGAGTGTTGAAATCTACCGTATTCGAAATAGAAAAGACCCATCCTTTTATTTCCTATAAGGAGTGGCAAGAGTACGCATCTCACCACCCGTTCCTTATAGATTTGGATGATAGGAATATGATAGCCCACTTTAATAAGAGCTAAGTTAAGGGGTCAAATCTACTTTTGACCCTTGTTGGTTTTTCTGTCTTTCGTCTACATCTCTTTAGTCTTGAATACCTGCTGTATTGGTCAGAATTGTATTGCTTTGAAATGATGGGATATCGAGGTGAGTCCGAGACGGGAATAGCAAAGGGAAAGGATCATGTCGTGGCAAGATATACAAAAAATTGGGGAAAGATAAAAATGAAATTGAATTATTAAAGAGCGTCCCCCTTTACTTTAGTCCCCCTTTATTTTTTTCTCGGGTCCTTTAAATAAATTACTATTGTGTGTCCATCGCCCACTGATCTTTCCTCAATCTCGAAAAGCTTTGTCGCTGCCACAAGTTCACGTAACTTTTTGTAACCATAGTTACGTGGATCAAACTCTGGCGCCTGTTTGGCAATGTTGCTCCCTACAGATGCAAGATGAGCCCAACCACTTTCGTCCGAGGAAGCTTCAACAGCGTTTCTTAATAAATTTACAAGCTTCGTGTCTTGTTTAAGTTCGCTGGTTGTTTCGCGACTAATTTTCTCGCTATCTTCATCTTTGAATCGCAACACTTCAGTGAATATAAACTTATCACATGCAGAAACGAATGCTTCAGGAGTTTTTCTCTCACCAAATCCATAAACAAAAAGACCGGCCTCTCTTATCCTTGAAGCTAACTTAGTGAAATCACTATCGCTGGATACAATACAGAATCCGTCGAAGTTACCTGTGTAAAGCAAATCCATTGCGTCAATTATCATTGCATTATCGGTAGCGTTTTTCCCCGAAGTATATCTAAACTGCTGTATGGGTTGAATTGAATACTGTAATAGAACTTCTTTCCAGCCTTTAAGGCCTGGAACTGTCCAGTCACCGTAGATTCTTTTTACATTACCTGTTCCATATTTTGCGATTTCCGATAGTAGTCCTTCAATAATGGAAGGTTGAGCATTATCTGCATCTATTAGTACGGCCAATTTTTCAATTTTTCCTTCTGACATTTTTTACCTTTTGAGATTCTGACATTAATATTAATGTTTCTGATATATTTAGTTACATATTGTGCACTCAACTTTCTCAGGCGTTCATGAAAAATGCCTAAGGCCTTTCCCTACGCTTTTCAGCAGTGATAATAACCTCTTCAAGGATAGATTAAGACCTGTCATAATAATCCGTTTAACTCAAACAAATCTAGGATTAGATTAATAAAACAATTCTAAGATATCAAGTAATTATAATATTTCAGTACCGCTGACGTCTTTTGATTTTCTCTCCTTTAAAGAAGGATACTCCTGAAGTTTGTATGTCTGCTATTTTGTTCAGCGTTCTAACGCCTTGGAATGATGGGATATCGAGGTGATATCCGAGACAGGAATAGCAAGGGGAAAGGGTGAGCTCGTGGCAAGAGATCTGCTATCATATTGCACCCAGCTAGACAAAAATACCTTGAAGTCAAACCTATTTTTTGGGTATAGTGAAAATAATTTTTGACCAGTTTCAGGATATCAACAAAATTATTGAATTTGTCGGGTTTCAAGTATAATGCAAGAATCCTTGAACCTGTTATAAGCTTCATAAATGACTTCGAATAGGGAAGAGAAAATGTTACAAAAAACCCTCAATAATTCCTTCAAGGCGAATGTGCTGGATTTGGCGCCGGTGATCATTGCCGTTCACGACACTGATAACAATATCGTTTGGGCCAACAAAGCATACCAGAAAGCGACTGGAAAATCCCTGGAAGAAATCGAAGGGGAAAAGTGTCACGTCATCTGGAACCTTTCAAGACCCTGCCACGGCTGCCCTGCCTTGACTGCCATTGAGACCGGAGAAAAACAAGAAGCCGAGTTAACGCCAGAGAATCAGGATCACTGGCCTGCCACCCAAGGTTCGTGGCTGTCAAAGGCCACTCCACTTAGAGACGCAGACGGCACCATTATCGGTGCCATAGAGACAGGTTATGAAATTACCGAGCAAAAAAAGTTTGAGGCAATGTTAAAGAGAAGCGAAAGGGAAAAGTCCGCCATTCTGAATGCCATGTCCGAAGTGGTGGTATATAAGGATTTAGAGCATACTGTTCTATGGGCAAATAGAGCTGCCGCAGCCTCTGTAAATGAAAAAGAGGAAAAATTAATTGGCAGAAAATGTTTTGAAATCTGGGCAGGCAGGGAAGAAGAGTGCGATATTTGCCCGGTAGCAAAAGCCATTGAAACAGGAAATATTCAACGCGACAAAATAATGACACCCGATGGAAGGATTTGGATTATAACTGGATACCCCATAAAAAATGAAACAGGAGAGATCATCGGTGTTGTTGAGGTAGCAGCTGATATTACTAAAAGCGAACAGGCCGAGGAGGAGCTGCGGGATTCACGGAATATGCTGCGGATCGTATTGGACACGATCCCATCCGGAGTCTTTTGGAAAGATCGCGATTCAATTTACCATGGCGGCAACCGCACCTGGCTGGCTTGGGCCGGACTGAACTCCTCAGAGGAGCTTATCGGAAAGAGCGACCACGAGCTTCCATGGTCTAAAGAGGAAGCGGATTCCTTTCGGGAGGATGATAAGAGGATTATGGAATCAGGTATTCCCGAATACGATATAATCGAGCCTTTTTTTCGAGCTAACGGCATCCGGGCATGGGCCAAAACCAACAAGGTGCCGCTGCGGGACAAAGAGGGTAACATCATAGGTATTCTAGGTACCTCTGGGAACATCACCGAGCGCAAGCAGGCCGAGGATGCGCTGAGCGAGAGTGAAAGCCGTTATCGTGCATTTTTCGAGAAAGGGCCGGATGCTGTTGTGATCCTGGACCCGGAAACCACTCAGCCCATTGAGTTTAATGACCAGGCCTGTCAACAGTTAGGCTATTCGCGGGAGGAATTTGCGTTATTGCGGATATCTGATATCGAAGTTAAGGAAACAGCCAAAGAAATCCAGGAGCGTATTCGGAAAGGAATGGAGAAAGGGTATAACGATTTTGAAACCCTCCACCGCACCAAGCAGGGCGAAATCAGATATGTTCACGTAACAGGGCAGGTAATTGAGATCATGGGGAATCCTGTTTACCACTGCATTTGGCGCGACATCACCGAGCGCAAGAGAATGGAGGAGGAGATCTTAAAGGCCGAAAAACTTGAATCCCTTGGGATTCTTGCGGGAGGAATTGCTCACGATTTCAACAACATCCTAACCACGATTCTCGGCAATGTTTACATGGCCAAGGATCAAGCAGCTCCTAGAAGTGAAATCTTAGAATTCTTAAGTGAAGCAGAGAAAGCCTCAAAAAGGGCTGAGACATTGACCAGGCAGTTATTAACCTTTGCCAAAGGGGGAACACCTGTAAAGGAGGCCGCTTCGATAGGAGATATTATTAAAGAATCCTCACTTTTTGTGATACACGGCTCCAAATCTGGTTGTGAATTTTCCATAGGGGAAGACCTCTGGTGTGTCGAAGTAGATGTCGGCCAGATAAGTCAGGTCATCAACAACATCGTAATAAATGCGAACCAGGCGATGCCGGAAGGAGGCATTATAGAAATCAAAGCAGAGAATCTGATCATAGATGAAGGAAATGAATGGCAGCTCAAGCCGGGCAGATATGTCCGGATCTCTGTCAAAGATGGGGGGATAGGCATAGCGGGAAAGCACCTTTCAAAGATATTCGACCCTTATTTTACCACCAAGCAAGAGGGAAGCGGGCTAGGGCTTGCCACGACATACTCCATTATCAAGAAACATGGTGGAATCATCATGGCGGAATCCCGCTTAGGGGTTGGTACAACATTTCACATCTACCTGCCTGCTTCTGAAAAGGTAGCCCCGGAAAAAAGGGAAGACAAAGTGATAAAGGGCCGCGGTAAGATTCTGGTGATGGATGATGAGGCGTCATTAAGAAAAATGGCCGGGAGAATGCTGGATAAATTGGGATATGAGCCGGAATTTGCAAAGGACGGTGATGAAGCGATTCGGATGGTAAAAGAGGCAAAAGAAGCTAACAAGCCCCATGATGCCGTCATCCTGGATCTGACTGTCCCAGATGGAATGGGAGGCAAGGAAACCATCCAGAAATTGCTGGAGATAGATCCAGAGACAAAGGCAATCGTCTCAAGTGGTTACTCCGATGATCCGGTTTTAGCGAATTTTCAGGAATATGGTTTTAAGGGCATGATGCCCAAACCATTTGAATCATTATCATTGAGCAAAATTTTACATGAAGTGCTTCAGAGTGAAAAAGAGTGATTGTGCAGCTATCTTTTTTGCCTTTACCGTTCTAAGAGTGCTGGATAAGTCCAAAGGCTCGACTCAACAATAATTATCCTATTATTAAGTTACAACCACCTTTCATGTATCAATCTTATCAGAAGCAATCATTAGCTACACCGCAACATATTGCATAGGCCGGATCGCGACGAAAACCTGCAATCACTGCTATATTGGTCAGCATTCTATTGCTCTGAAATGATGGGATATCGAGGTGAGTCCGAGACGGGAATAGAAAAGGGAAAGGTTCATGTCGTAGCAAGATATACAAAAAATTAGGGAAAGATAAAAATGAAATTGAATTATTAAAGAGCGTCCCGCTTTTTACACAGCTTTCGGGGATTTGCTTGACAGCCTTTACGTGTGAGGAATATCATTGCTGCCGCAGACAGCGAGTTAAGAGGGACAAATATATTTTATAGGAGGTGAAAATGATTGATAAAATCGAGATCGACGAGGCGAAGAGGAAGAGGATAATAGATAAGGCAGGTCATCTGGCAGATGAACTCGCCTTTAAATACTATGCCTGTGCCCCTGGCACTTTCGCGGGAATATGTGAGGCGTTTAGGTCTGAGGGTATAGAGTTATTTTCACCTGAGACGCAAGAAGTTTTAACCATGGGAATGGTAGGGCTCCAGGGTGGGATAGGCATCACAGGAGTCGGGACATGTGGAGCTGTTAGCGCCGGGGCCTTTATTATAAGTCATGTAACTGGTATTACCACCGAGGAGTTAGCGAAAAATGTCAATCTTAATTATGCTATTGCTATTCCTGTCGTGACATACGTAGTCGACCGATTTGAGGAGGCATACGGCGCGATTGATTGCCTTAGATTACGGTATAATCGAGTTCAAAGGGCTTATGACCGTTGTGATCCCGATGCTAAGCTATATGAGACGCTTTTTGCTATGTACGAAAAGGAGAAGTGCGGAATTATGGCGGATGATTTCGAGGGGGGGCGTGACCAAATCCCCGTTGTGCGAGGTGCATGTTGGGCATGTGAGGGAATCTGCGATTTATTAGGGATGAAAATTGAAGAGCGGAAGGAGTTGCCGGCATTTGTACATGACCTGGACCCCGCGATAATGGAACCAAAGCTTAAGAAGGTCGTTGAGGCACTGAAAGAGCTGGATTTCGCACGACCTCACGAGAAGATTTCCTACCGGGAGTATTGGGATTTAAAGCTTAAAGGAAAAAAGGGATTAGAAGACAGCAGGCTGGGCTCAATAAGCGCCCCGGAGATGTAAACACATATTATGAAAGGGGGGGATAGTAAATATTCATAAAAAGGGGTAGGAATGTATCGGTTTATCTTACCAGGATGATAAGAAGTGATGGTCTAATGGAGAAACGGGCGCTCTTTAAGAATTTAGTAATTTTGAGGGTGTGGCAATATAATTAATCGTTAAAGATCGTCCCGCTAGCCGCTCATTGACTATGTACGCTCACATAATGAGGAGGAGTCCGACATTTAACGAGTCGATGCAGTGGATTTGCTATCTGTGTGTTTATTGGGGTTATAATCAATATATTTTTGAATCTTGGATATTAAGCCATATATACTGCATAACCGCAAACCACTGATCTCTGCGTTAGAGCGAATGATGAATATGATCTAAACATGGGTCAACTAAAGACTTGACTCCATTTACATTTACTGGAAACTGCAGGAATTACGGTGGCCAGAGACCTGGTGAGCATCGTGACAGAGGCTCGAAAAATCACACACAAACCAAATTAAAGAAAATGCAATATAGTTCTCATGAATTGCTTGTCGTGGGAGGGGGCCTTGCCGGCAATAGCGCTGTTGTTGAGGCCGGCTTGCTTGGCGTAAATATCGGGTGGATTTCCAAAATATATCCCATCAGGTCCCATTCCGGACAGGCCCAGGGCGGCGTAAATGCCGCACTTGGCAACAATCCGGATGGCAGGAATGACAGCCCGGAAAGACACGCATACGATACAGTAAAAGGAAGTGATTTCCTGGGGGACCAGGATGCAATAGAGATTATGACGGGCGAAGCCCCTCAGAGAGTAATTGAGATGGAACATATGGGCTGTTACTTTTCAAGGACTGATTCAGGGAGCATTGCCCAGAGACCTTTCGGAGGCGCAGGATTCCCGAGGACATGCTACGGTTCCGATAGAACAGGACATTTTTTACTTCATACGCTTTTTCAGAAATATCTTACATTAAAAGAGAATATAACCCTGTATGATGAATTTTATGTTACTGGACTCATCATTGACGATAAGGTTTGCAAAGGCGTTATATGCTTCAATTTGCGCACAGGAAAGCCGGAGCCCATACTCGGTCATGCCGTAATCTTTGCAACCGGGGGATCCGGAAGGATATTCGGGAAAACCACGAATTCTTACAGCTCCACCGCACTGGGTATAACGATTCCATACTGGGAGGGCATACCCATAAAGGATATCGAGTTCTTTCAATTTCATCCCACTTCCATAATTGGGAAAAATATTTTGATAACCGAAGGTGCGAGAGGTGAAGGGGGTTACTTATATAACGGTTTAGGCGAGAGATTTATGGAAAGGTATGCACCCAATTATATGGAGATTGCGCCCAGGGATGTTGTATCCAGATCCATAACCACAGAGATTAAAGAAGGCCGCGGTATTGATGGAAAGGACTTCGTTTTTCTCGATTTGAGGCATCTCGGTGCGAACAATATTAAGGAAAGACTTCCCGGGATAAGAGAGATATGCCTTGAATTCGTGGGTATTGATCCGATTGACGAGCCGATACCTGTGCTTCCCGCCGCTCACTACACTATGGGCGGCATAGATGTTGACGCAGACTGCAAGACCATTATTGAGGGATTTTATGCTTGCGGCGAGTGCGCCTGCGTAAGCGTGCATGGGGCAAACCGGCTTGGCGGCAACTCGCTGCTGGAATGTATCGTGTTCGGCGCCAGGGCCGGATACCTGGCAGGTACTGCGGTAAAAGGCAAGGGAAAGCCGAAGGAAAACGGCTGCGTTAAAAAGGCCATCAAAATGAAGGAAACTGAACTTGAAGAGCTTTATAACCGAGCGGGTACGGAAAATCAATACGAAATAGCGAATGAACTTCACAAAATATTGGATGCAAAGGTGCAGATTTTCAGAAATGAAGAGGACCTTACATCCGCATTAGAAGAGATCAGGAAATTAAAAAATAGGTTTTTAAATATCAGGTCAGTCAGCAAGGTGAATATATTTAATTTTGATAAGACATGGACCCTGGAAATAAAGGCAAATCTCGATATTGCAGAGATAATTACACTGGGTGCGATTAAACGCAATGAATCCAGGGGAGCGCATTTCAGGATTGATTTTCCGAATCGCGACGACCAGAAATGGTTGAAACATACCATTGCAAAATACACGAAAGACGGACCGGAGCTGTCCTACAGGCCCGTGAATATTACAAAATGGAAGCCGGAGGAGAGGGAGTATTAAAATAGTTATTTACAAAGTATTTCGATTCGATCCGGAAACGGATAAAAAACCACGCTTTGATGAGTTCCAGGTTCCGGTCGGACCAGATACCACGGTACTTGAATGCCTGATTTATATCTTTGAAAATCTTGATGCCAGCCTGGCATACCGCTATGCCTGCAGGGCGTCGGTGTGCGGTTCATGCGCAATGAAGATAAACGGTCGCTTCAGGCTTGCCTGCCGCACACTTGTAAAGAACCTAAAGTCGAATACAGTAATTGTTGAGCCTCTCGCTAATCTCCCGGTGATAAAAGACCTGGTTGTGGATATGGATGATTTTTATAACAAATATGAAATCATAAAGCCGTATCTTGTACCCAGGGAAATCCGCAATGTAAAAAAAGAATTCCATCAATCCCCTGACATGCGTAGAAATTTAGATGGTCTTGTGGAATGTATCTTATGCGGTGCATGTTATGCATCCTGTACCATGTGTCACTGGGATCCGGATTTTCCAGGTCCTTCCGCCCTGCTGGCAGCATGCGCCAGGCTCATGGATAACCGGGATAATTACGGGAGAGAGCGTATCCTTGAATTGATCTCCGAATCCGGAATATGGCGCTGCCATACGGAGCTGAACTGCACTGAGGTTTGTCCGAAGGATCTGAGCCCAACGGAGGCGATCAATTATTTAAAGAGAGAGGCCTTTAAATACCATTTTATCTCGAAGAGGAAAAAAGAGCTGAAGCGAATGGAGAAGAATGCAGGTGCTTCCCATGCCGCAATATCCGCTCATCAAGCACTCGACGAGCCTGTAGTAGACAGGAGAAATTTCTTAAAAAATGTGGTGATGGGCGGAGCAGGAATTATATTAGCCGGCATATTGGGAATATTTTCAATGGTCCTTCTCAGAAAGCAGGCGCGTGGGTGGGTTAACAAGTGGATTGAGATCAAGAATTTCCCGGAACTCATTCCTGGAAGGCCCGTTGAAGTTATCTATAACAAGCAGAAGTGGGAGAAAGGGATACTTAAATCCTACCCCCGGAGGTCCTATATTATTTTAAATGAATCCGGCGAGATCAACGCGATTGATCCCACCTGCACGCATCTCGGCTGCATATGCTACTGGGATGAATCAATACGGATGTTTCTATGCCCGTGTCATGGCGGTGCTTTTGATATAAATGGAAATGTGACTTTGGGGCCGCCGCCGAAACCCCTTGAGCGGCTGGACGTGGAAGTTCGGGGAAACCGTTTATACATTCGCAGCAAAAAAACATAAGACATGACGTCGAATAAAAAAATATGGATAGATGAGCGCCTGCGGCTGGATTTTCTCAGGGAAAAGATATTGTACAAGCCGCTCTCCGAAGACATTGGGTGGTGGTGTACGCTGGGTGCAGTATGCCTGTTCCTGTTGATATCACAGGTGGCAACCGGTCTTGTCCTGGCATTAAACTATGTGCCTGTCATAGACAGGGCTTTTTCAAGCGTGGAATATATTCAAAATGAAATGTCATTTGGATGGCTCATCAGGGGTATGCACTTTTGGGGCTCCAACATGATGCTGGTCGCGGTCTTTGTCCATATGATGCGCGTATACTTCCATGCCGGATATAAAAAACCGAACGAGCTTACATGGGTGGCCGGGGTTTTCCTGATTATATTTACTGCTGCCATGGCCCTCACCGGGTATATTCTCCCATGGTCGGATATTTCCTATTGGGCCGCTACAATACTTTCAAGGTGTTTTGACTACATTCCTGTTTTCGGCTCACTTATCGCAAACATCCTTGGGGGGAAAGACCCCGGGGGTATAGCCATAGGGCGATACGCCGTATTGCACATGCTGGTTATCCCAGCCATTTTTGCGGGTTTTACGATCATACATATTATCCTTATCCAAATTCACGGCGAAAAAGGGCCGCCACCAAAAGAGGGAAAAGAGACTGGAACGCGTCCATTTTACCCCGATCAGCTCTCAAAGGATGTGGTAGTGGTTTTAATCGCCTTTCTTGTTTTGATAATCCTTGCCCGATTCGCCGGTGTACCAAAGGGCAAAGCTGCTGCCCCATTAGCGGAGATAAATTCCGTTCCTAAACCTGAATGGTTCATTCTCTTCGGCTACGAATTGCTGAAGATGTTCAAAGGGAAATGGATCATTCTGGCTATTACCCTGGCTCCGATCTCAGGATTTTTACTCTTATTGTTTTTACCTTTCTACGACAGGAATCCAGAAAGGGCCTACGCAAAAAGGCCAATAGCAATGGCTACGGGAGTGTCAGCGCTGTTGGTCTTGATATACCTTACCCTGGTTGCCCATGTTTCGAGCCCAATCCCGGGCAGGTTTTTTGCGCCGGACCGTCCCCTTAAGATAAAAGAACTTGCCGGGATGGCCTTGTTCGAAAAGAATGTCTGCAGCTCTTGCCACAGTATAAGGGGCATTGGCATGAAGAATGCTCCCGACCTATGGAAAGTTGGGGCAAAGCGAGATAAGGACTACCTGATAAAGCTTTTGAAAGATCCGGATAGCGTTCTCGGAAAGGGAAAGATGGTAAAATATTATATGGACGATATTGATCTCGAAGCATTGGCCGATTACCTGAAAAGCCTTGATTTCATGCATTATCATTCTAAGATGATCGAGCCATCCGTATTTCGGAATGCATACAAGAGATATAGGTCCGATTTTTAAGGCCCTATTCAAGAATAGGCGTAAACCATAACGATTGATATTATAATTTTCAAAGGAGTATGAATGATGAAAGGGGATAATAAACAGGAGCCATTCAAAAGGGACGTATTTTCGCTAAACGAATGGCGATCCACCCAAATAGGCATGTGGGCATGGGTATTACAGAGATTTACCGCCCTGGGGATAATCGTTTTTATCGTACTTCATCTCGTATATCCTTATCAGGTATTAATACAGACGGTCTTGGTGTTTGCAGTTTGCTTTCATGCGGTTTTGGGCCTGCGCGTGATTGTGCTGGACGTCAGCAGGAGGGTTGTATTGCAGAAGGTTCTTTTCACAACCCTTTTACTGCTCGGCGCAATTGCATTCATAATAATATTAAAAACGCGAATTTTTTATTTTTAATTCTCAATTTAAATCGAGGAGGGAATATCTAAATGGATGTTGTCCAGGCAATAAAGGAAAGAAAAAGCATAAGGGCCTTCAAGCCGGACCAGGTGCCCCTGGACCTGCTGAAAAAGATTCTTGAGAATGCGATGCGTGCCCCTTCGTGGGCGAATACCCAGCCCTGGGAATTTGCAGTGGTTACGGGTAAAAAACTTAAGGGGATACAGGAGGCTTTTGTAAAGCGGGGCGCGGCTGCCATGCAGAATTCGCAGTCCGAAGTAGCCCGGCCTTATGATTTTCCCGAACCATATTCTTCGCGCATTAAAAAAATGCAGACCAAGGAAAGGCGCGGCCGTACCACCGAGATGAAACCGGAAGAAATGGAAGAGCGGATGTTGATCAATTTCCGCAATTACGGCGCAACAACCTGCATCTATTTGTTGATTGATAAAAATTACCTGCAGCAGGAAAAAGGCATCAACGTCTGGGGAATGTATGATTCCGGCTCCGTAGTTCAGAATATCATGCTTTTGGCCGTGAATTACGGATTGGGAACTATCGCGCAAGCCATGGCGGTAGTATATCCTGATATTATTCATAAAGAACTGGGTATCCCGCAAGATAAACTTATTGGACTTGGCATTGCTATCGGCTATCCGGATTGGGATAACGAAATAAACAAAGACTTCCGTGACAGGGAGCCTCTGGACACTATGGCCAAATTTTTTGGATTTTAAGAAAGCATTATCAAATGAGCTTCTTCTTTTAAACTTCAGGAACACGCCATTCTATTTAAGAGAGACCGTGTGTTCCTGCGCTTCATGATGGTAAACGGTTGGGCACTTGTTGAAAGACGGGTGACTGGCCCGAATAAAAAGAGGGAGAGGGGAAGGGAGCAAGTTGTGGCAAGTGATCTGCAGATTACAATACTGCCAAATTCACAAATCAAGGTTTGACCCCATTTTCAGAATGCGTTAGCATAGTTGTATCTGACTATTTATTGACATTCAAGAGGCTTTTTCCTATTCTTGACCTGCCGAAAAGCGAGCTATTATCAAATTCTCCTCTACTTGGCTTGTCAAAAAGCAAGTTCTTGGTGCACCAGGCGAGGCTAGCGAGCTCCAGTTGGTTGAAAAGTCAAGCTGGAAAGTTATCCGACCCTCAGCAACGGGTTTCGCATCTATGCGGGTAATTGTATGGGTCAAGCGGAAACAGGGAGGCAGCTAGTATGACATCTGTTATTAAGTATTATGAGGGGATCGACTCGGTTGCCGTAATCGGCAACTATCTGCCCCGCCAGTGCGGTATCGCAACCTTCACTACCGATCTTGTTGAGGCCTTATCGGCAGAAGCGTCCGACATAAACTGCTGGGCGGTTGCCATCAATGACAAACCCGAGGGATATGCATATCCTGAAAAAGTGCGCTTTGAGATCAATCAGAACAAACTTACCGATTACAGTGTCGCATCGGAGTTTCTCAATATCAGTCAAGTTGATATTGTCTGTGTGCAGCATGAATACGGTCTTTTCGGGGGCCCTGCCGGCAGCCATCTGCTGAAACTTCTTGGAGAGATTCGCATGCCGGTCGTGACAACGCTGCATACGGTTCTGAGAGATCCCGCCCCGGAATATCGTGAAGTCATGTGCAAGCTGTCTGATCTGTCCGACAAACTGGTGGTGATGAGCCGGAAGGCCTTTGATTTCCTTAAAGATATCTATGCGGTGCCCGAGGAGAAAATTGCCTTTATCCATCACGGCATTCCGGATACGCCGTTTATTGATCCCAGCTTCTACAAAGACAAGTTCGGCGTGGAAGGCAAAAAGGTGCTGCTCACATTCGGCCTGCTTTCCCCAAATAAGGGCATTGAAAATGTGCTGCAGGCACTTCCGTCCATCACTAAAAAACACCCTGATGTTACTTATATTATCCTGGGAGTAACACATCCGCATATTTTGAAAGCGCATGGGGATGCATACCGTATCAGCCTGCAGCAGCTCGTGCGCAGACTCGATATCGGCGAGCATGTCATCTTTCAAAACCGGTTTGTCACACTGAAAGAATTGTGTGAGTTTCTCGGCATCGCCGATATTTATGTAACCCCCTATCTTGAAGAAGCCCAGATTACTTCCGGGACGCTCGCCTATGCCATGGGAACCGGCAAAGCCGTCATTTCAACCCCGTACTGGTATGCGACCGAGATGCTTGCCGAAGGGCGGGGAAGAATTGTTCCATTCAACAACCCTGATGCCATGGCGGAACAAATCATCGACCTTCTGGACAACGATATCGACCGGCATGCGATGCGCAAAAAAGCGTATACATTTTCTCGCGAGGCGATCTGGAAGGAGGTATCCCGAAGATATCTCGAGGTTTTCAGCGAGGTTCAGCTCGAACGTGCCCGGCACCCCCGCCCCCGGCACCTATATATTGAAAACATCAAAGCCATCACAAATTTCGAGCTCCCGGAAATGAAGCTTGATCACCTGAAAACACTTACCGATGATACGGGCATTTTGCAGCATGCCAACTATACCATTCCCGATCGCACCCATGGCTACTGCACCGATGATAATGCCAGAGCGCTACTGGTTGCCGCCATGGGTCAAAAACACCTGCCAACAGACGGCTTGAGACATGATTTTCTCAGCGGTCATTATCTCGGATTTCTTCTGTATGCCTATAATGAAAATAATGGGCGCTTTCGCAATTTTATGACTTATTCGCGGCAGTGGATGGAGGAGATCGGGCCCGAGGATGCGCATGGCAGAGCACTCTGGGGCCTTGGCAAAGCTGTGGCTCTTCTTGACAATCCCGGACAGCTGGCAATGAGCACGAATCTCTTTAACCAGGCACTGAAAGCTGCCGAGCACTTTAATTCGCCCCGCGCCATCGCTTTTACCCTGGTTGGAATTCATGGCTACCTGTATAGATTTGGAGGCGACAGTGATGTGCGCAGGATCCGGGAAGTTCTTGCCGACAGGCTTTTCAATCAGTTCAAGAACAATGCAACGAAAAGCTGGCCCTGGCTTGAAAACACTTTGAACTATGCCAACGGCAAGCTGCCCCATGCCCTGCTCCTATCCGGCCAATGGATACAACGTAGCGATATGATCGATATGGGACTCAGATCCCTCAAGTGGCTGCTTGCCATCCAGACCGAAAAAGGCCACTTTGTGCCGATCGGCAATAACGGGTGGTATGAACAGGGCGGCCTCAAAGCCCGTTTCGACCAGCAGCCCATCGAGGCTAATGCCATGATCGAAGCCTGTGTCGAAGCTTTTAACATCACCCGGGACAAAACATGGATCGACGATGCGGTTATGTGCTTTAACTGGTTTCTCGGACACAACGACCTGAATATGCCGCTCTATGATCCCAAGACCGGCGGCTGCCGCGACGGGCTGATGGCGGACGGCATCAACCAGAATGAAGGCGCCGAATCGTCCCTGGCCTGGCTGCTTTCGCTGATGACATTGCAGAAGCTCTATGCCGACGAAATTTTAAACCAGCCGTTGTCACAGAAAACCGATTAACAAAAGGATCAGGCTGGAAAAACAGAAAGAGGTCATGCAAGGGGATGTGTTAACTCATGATGTAAAGAATTCTTATCTAAAGGCAGCCCATCGTATGATTGCAGCTGTTGAGCTTGAAAATCATATAATAATTGAAACTTCCGATGCGGTTCTTGTCTCACGGCGTAATAGGGTTCAGGAAGTTATTTGGGCGAGGATGATATCGTACGATTTGAGGATGTTTATGGCTATTGCTTTCAATTAAAGCAACAGTAGAATCGGGTGTATGGAAACACCAGTCCAATTAACCCAAAAACAAATGTAAATCAGGAAATACAATGAATATTAAAATAATAGATCTCATGACTCAAAGCGGAATAAAGTTTGGTACAAGTGGAGCAAGAGGTCTTTCAGATCGTATGAGCGATTTTATTTGCTATGCCTATACTCGTGGTTTTTTGCAATATCTTCAAAAAAGCGGCAAGGACACCGGTAGTGGAAGCAAAGTTGCCATTGCGGGGGACCTGCGGTCTAGCACTGATCGCATTATGCAAGCTGTTGGTAGTGCAGCCGTTGATATGCAATATGAAGTTATAAACTGCGGAAAAATTCCATCACCAGCCATTGCATTATATGGCCTGGAGAAAAAAATTTCAACGGTTATGGTGACTGGCAGTCATATCCCTGATGACCGCAATGGTATAAAATTTAATACAGCAACAGGAGAGATAATAAAAGATGATGAGACAGGGATCAAACAACAGCAGATAATTATTGGTGACGATCTATTTGATAAGCATGGCCGCCTTTTGGCGAGAACCGGTCCAGATAATTGGACAGTCAATGATGATGCGGCTGAAATGTATGCCCAGCGCTATCTGGATTTTTTCTCTTCTACTGCACTATCTGGTAAGAAAATTGGTCTTTATCAACATTCCGCAGTGGGACGTGATATTCTTTTTAATATTTTTAAAGGCCTTGGAGCAGAGGTTACAAAGCTCGGATTTTCAGATAAATTTATACCTGTTGATACTGAGGCGATCAGGGAAGAAGATGAAAGGCTGGCAAAAGAGTGGATTCGGCAGTACAGTTTTGATGCCATAATTTCAACTGATGGAGACGGCGATCGTCCGCTCATTAGTGATGAAAAGGGGATGTGGCTGCGTGGTGACATTGCAGGGATCCTGTGTGCGCATTTCCTTGGCTCTGATTCGATCAATATACCGGTAAGTTGTAACAGCGCAGCAGAAAAATGTGGTTTTTTTAAAGAGGTACGAAGAACACGAATCGGCTCTCCATATGTCATTGCCTCTATGTTGGATGCCGTTAATGCCGGCTTTGGGGCGGTTGTGGGCTATGAAGCAAATGGCGGATTTTTGACCGCTTCTGCCATTGAAGTAAATGGAAGAACTTTGAAGGCCCTGCCTACCCGTGATGCTGTTATAGTGCAGATTGGGATAATGATACTGGCAGAGAGTGCCGGTAAAACAATATCAGAACTGGTTGCAGATCTCCCCGCGCGTTTTACAACCAGTGACCGGATCAAGGATTTTCCCTTGGAAGAAAGCGCATTCATCCTTGCGCATTTTTCAAGTGGTGATGTCCGCCGAGACAATGAAAACATTGAAAAGGTCTTTGGCTCTCTGTGCGGAAAGGTTGCCTCAGTTGATCACACCGACGGTGTACGTATTAACTTTAAGAATAGCGAAGTGGTTCATCTGCGCCCCTCAGGAAATGCTCCGGAATTTCGTTGCTATAATGAGGCGGGAAGCCAACAGCGGGTTAAAGAGATGAATATGGCATGCATAGATGTGCTTGAGGGTATGAGGAGGCATGTTAGGTGAGACGACACTCCGCGTGCTTTCATGGAAAAGCTGAAGATATGAGTCATTACAGAAATCTCTCGATGAGAAGGTCACATATTTTTCTTCTTGGGAAACGAAATGCTGAACCGTGCGCGAGTTACCCTAAAAAGTGCGCTTTGAGATCAATCAGAATGAAGGCGCCGAATCGTTTCTTGCCTGGTTGCTGTCGCTGATGACATTGCAGAGGCTCTATGCCGACGAGATTTTAAATCAGACGTTGTCACCAAAAACCGATTAACAAAAAAGGATCAGCTATGCATGTCGCAATGCTTTCGCCCATTGCCTGGCGCACACCGCCGCGACATTATGGGCCATGGGAAAATGTGGCGTCACTATTGACCGAAGGGTTGGTAGGTCACGGTCATGATGTTACGTTATTCGCAACCGCGGATTCGCGAACCAGCGGCACGCTGCATGCCGTTTGCCCGCGGGGTTATGAAGAAGACCGCTCACTCATACCAAAAGTATGGGAGTGCCTGCACATTTCGGAACTCTTTGAGCATGCCGATGCATACGACATGATCCACAACCACTTTGATTTTCTGCCTCTGACTTATACCGGCCTTACCACAACCCCGGTAGTGACAACCATTCACGGCTTTTCATCGCCCGGGATTTTGCCGGTTTATAAAAAATACAACGGCAAAGGATTCTATGTTTCCATCAGCGATGCCGACCGATCTCCGGATCTTGATTATATTAAAACCATCCATCACGGCATTGATATCAAACAGTTTGATTTTCAGCCCGGCCCGGATGATTATTTGCTTTTTTTCGGGCGCATCCACCATGACAAGGGTGCCAGAGAGGCCCTTGAAATTGCCAGTGCCTGCAATAAGAAGCTGATATTGGCGGGAATTATCCAGGACCAGGCTTACTATGACCAATATGTCGCCCCTCACATAGACAACGACAAGGTGATTTATGCCGGCAGTGCCGGGCCCGCTGAACGCAACCAGCTGCTAGGCAAAGCATATGCGCTTCTGCATCCCATAAATTTTGACGAGCCTTTCGGACTGTCGATTATAGAGTCCATGGCTTGCGGTACCCCAGTGATCGCCTTTGATAGGGGCAGCATGCCTGAACTTATCGAAAACGGCAAAAGTGGTTTTTTGGTCAACAACGTGGACGAGGCCATTGAAACTGTTGCACGTATTAAAGAGATTGACCGTGCAACCTGTCGTCGCCATGTTGAACGGCATTTCACAGTCGATCGCATGATCAATGAATACATAAAAGTCTATGAAATGATTCTTGACTCTGAAAAACTGTAGAGTGGCCTCGAAAAATTTGGAACAGATAGCCGGTACCGGCGCCCCAAGATTTTAAAATGATTTTACAGGACAGACCTCTATGAAAATTCATAATCCAATAATAACACGGTCTAAAAAAAACCCCATACTTACAATAAAGGATGTGCCGTATCCTGTCGCTACCGTTCACAATGCAGGCATGGTCAAACACAACGATCGTTACATTATGCTTTTCAGGTCGCATCTGCTAAACGGGCGCTCCATCATCGGCAGGGCCGACAGCGAGGACGGTTTTTCATTCACGGTTCATCCCAAACCCTTTCTTGTCCCTTCAACGGACAATGTTTTTGGCGAATATGAGGCGTTCGGAGTGGAGGACCTCAGAATTTGCCCCGTGGAGGGAGAGTACCTGCTGACCTATAGCGCCTATTCCCGTCACGGCGTACGGATTGCCCTGGCGCGCACCAGAGATTTTGAAAAAGTGGAACGGATTGCGCTGATCACCCCGGCCGACCTCCGCAACGTGGTCATTTTCCCTGAAAAGTTCGGCGATCGGTACGTGCGTTTGGACCGGCCGCATTCCGAAATTTCGCCCTGGTCGATCTGGATTTCCTATTCTCCCGACCTGGTTCACTGGGGCGATTCCCGGGTGATTATGAAGCCGGTGGCCTATCACTGGGATGAAATGAAAATCGGGCCCGGCGCACCGCCATTTAAAACCGACAAAGGCTGGCTTCATATTTACCATGGCGTTTTTAAGACGATGTCCGGAACAGTGTATCGACTCGGCGTGGCCCTGCATGACCTTGATGATCCGGCCAACATCATCGGCGTTTCCGATCAGTGGATATTGCAGCCTGAAGATCCTTGGGAGGTAAGCGGCTATGTCCCCAATGTTGTCTTTACCTGCGGCGCTGTTCCGGAAGAGGACGGTACGGTAAAAATATACTGGGGCGGCGCGGATACGGTCATGTGCGCCGGTACGGCAGTGATTGATGACCTGGTGCGATTATGTCTGACAAATACCAGGCCAGCGCTATAAGAAAGCAAAGGGACATTCTCAAATCAACATATTTATCAAGGAGTCATGTCTGATGCCCGAAAAAATACTATCGCATCCAAAAATCAAACGTAAAAAGAAAAGAATTGAAGGGGACCCTTCACGCGTTATAACCCGCCTGCATATTCCCAGCGGCGCACATCGCATACCCAAAATCATTCAACGCATAGTGGACTTGCCTGACACGACGGCCGAAGATCTTCTTGCACAAATAATGCTTGATTTTTCCGAGCGGCACAAAGACATCAGACGCGTTTTTGAGCGTAGCCTGAATGAGGTAAGAGATCATGTTCCTCGGGATGCCGTGCTAAGCGAGACTAAAAGGGCTCTCATCGGGGCCTATTTTACCATGGAGTACTCCATAGAATCGGCTGCCCTTTTTAACCCTTCAATCGTCCTCCACCCTGATCAAGGCGATCTGGACGAAGGCAGCTTGCGCTTTATCATGAGCCTGAGGGCAATCGGCGAAGGCCATGTGTCCTCTATTGTATTTCGAAGCGGCGTCCTTGACCGGGACAATACGTTTATCTTCGACCCGACCAGCGATTATGTCGAGAGGCCGGACATCCGTTTAAATCAGGTTTACGACCGGCATCTCTTCCAGCTGAAGCTCAATGAAATGGAGGCCGCCAATGAGGCAACGGCGCATATTCTTGACCAGTTGCCGGAAGATTTTACCTATAATGAATTAAAAGAAAAAATCGGAGCCCTTCGCGCAAGCCCCATTTTCTCTGAGGAGCGCCAGAACCAAACCTTCGAAACCATGTACTGGCTTGCCAATTCTAATTATGAGGTGGGTTTCCACCCCGATCACAAAATATCCGAACGGGTTATCTTTCCCGTTTCGGAAAACGAAAGCAGCGGCATTGAAGACGCCCGGTTCGTGCAATTTTTTGATGACAACGGCGAAGTGACCTATTATGCGACCTATACGGCTTATAACGTTTTTACAATCCTCCCGCAGCTGATTGAAACAAAGGATTTTATCAAATTTAAAGTTATTACGCTCAACGGCAAAGCAGTAAAAAACAAGGGCATGGCTCTTTTCCCGCGCAAAATTGACGGCAGCTACGTTATGCTTTCCCGCCAGGACGGTGAAAATAATCATATCATGTTCTCAGACAATATCCATTTCTGGCAGGAGTCCAAAATCATCCAGGAGCCCACCCGTCCCTGGGAATTCATTCAGATCGGCAACTGCGGATCCCCCCTGGAAACCGATAGAGGCTGGATCGTACTCACCCACGGTGTCGGGCCCATGCGTCAGTATTGCATCGGCGCCATGCTGCTTGATCTTGAAAATCCGGCAAAAATCATCGCCCGCCTTAAAGAGCCGTTACTTGCACCGCGTGAGGAAGAGCGCGAGGGGTATGTTCCCAATGTTGTCTATAGCTGCGGCGCGATTTTCCACAATAGCGACCTGGTCATTCCCTATGGCATGTCTGATATTTCATCCGGCATAGCAACTGTTAAAGTAAGCGAACTAATTGACTGCATGCACACGGTAGCTTAATGGTTCTAGTGTTGGCGTTCATGAAGCCCATGTGATAGCACTTTTTATATTACTTTATAGAAACCATTTTTCACCGTGAGATGTTAATTCGGATTTTTCCATATCATTCAATACTGTGATCACTGCTATTTATCCAAGATTATTACTATTCTAAAAGTCCTTTGATATTCATTTCATATTTTAAACAACAGTAAAGAGTTCTAAAGGCCCGATAAAACTCTTAATCTGGAAAGTATTTCAAATAGACCTGAAATGATTTGCGGATCAGGATAAATTAGAATCTCAGTTAAATAAATTGAAGTATATACAATCAAGCACTAGTTACACAAAAATACATGGGTGGTGTTTATCAGTCACATCCGTTTAAAAATTCCGCTGTCATTTTATCAAGGTCGTAATATTCTTTATCCCACATCTTGTTCCATCTAAGATATATATTGATTGGCGTATTTCCGGATATGGTGACCGCCCAGGACATGGAACTGCCTGATCTTTTTCATGGTGATGGGAGAAAAGATACCGATGGGCAGATAGATGATTGTTTTGGCGTGTCTGGCAGCCATGCTTTGGCACCATCCGGAAGGGGGGTCGCCTGCCACATAGATAACGTGTTTTTCAAGACAATAGTCGATGGCGGCCATGAGCAGTCTTTCCGGCTTGTTTCTTGCCTGGTTAAAATAGGGATCTTTCCATATATCATAGACCCTCATGGGGGGATAGGTAAGCATGAACCCCCCGTACTGACATCTGCTGATTCCCGGCCCGTCCATGACCTCGCCCGCGGGAGTGCTGTAAAAGGACATGTCCGATTCCTGATCGTGCTCTCCCAGCCAGGTTACCTTCCAGGGAAAATCCTCTTTGCCTCTTTTATCAGGGAGATCTGTATCAAAGATAACCACAACGGAACCGGCCTTTCCTCTTAACGGCCGGTTTTCCCTGACATAGATCTTTCCCCTGTATAATTCTCTCATGGTCTGCCTGATGTCCAGACCGTCCATCAAGGAGCTTTCAAAGGGGACTACCCTGCTGTTCTCTTCGGATTTTATCTCCAGGCCGCGTTTCATGACATGCCGGCCATAATCCTCGATGACGATGTCTTCCGGCGGATAAGAGCAGATATACAGGCCATTAAAATCTCTTTTCCATTCACCGGGAGTCTTTTCGCGCCTTTTCCCCTTTACCGGCACGGGTACCAGACGTCTTCGAAAGGTCTTAATTCTCCTGTGGAATCTGATCCTCTTCTGGTCAATAAAGAGGTCTTCTCCTCTCAACCGGATCACGGGAATATCCGGAGAATCATCCTGCCACGGGTACTCGCTTCCCTTTTCCCATACCTCATAGGCAAAATTATCATCCACAGCCCCCCTGCCGGCGACCACGATCTGGTAAAAATCCGGTACAAGGCCGCCCGAAAGGAGCGTATAGTTCCTGGCAAATCTGTAGAGAAGTCTTATCTGGTTCCGTGATAATTCCTCCTTGTCGTTTTTCCACAGGTTTTGCCGGGCTGTTTTTATTAAAAGGTTGTTTATCTTCAGCCTGTCCGGTGGTTTGCTTTTTTCCCCGGTCCTGAAGCGCTCGTACTTTCCGGCCAGGAAAGGCATCTCACTGAGGACTTCCCTGCTGGATTCCCTGTCCAGATGAGACAAACCCACCCCTTTCCGGTGTATTCTCCCGATGACTTCGGTCTGAGGCCGGTCAAGCATGTCCAGGATACCGGGGAGATGATACAGCCCTCCCACAAACAATACCCTCCGGCCTCCCCGGTTGAGCTGTTGAAGGTGGTATGCCATGGTCTTTTCCCTGAGCCTGTCCTGGTCAGGACGGGGATCATTCTTATAGGTGCGAAGGTAGGCCCGGCAATACATGAAATGACCGATCTTGGTAATGGCATAGGGATCAGGCATGGCGGAAAGATCTATGGGATAGTCCTCGGAATCGCGGTCAATAAAATGGACGGGGATATTGTGCTCAAGGGCCAGTCTCACCGACTCGACCTGCCCGTCGGTGGGTTCTATTAACAGGTATATAAAGGTGCCATCCTTTTCTTCATAGTGGACCACGGAGATATGTGGAAGCCTCTTTATACCCTGGGTTATCTTTGATCCCAGGGTGCTGGGAAATTCCACCGCCACATGATCCGGCCGGAATTCCTCGAATTGTCGCCTTACCTCAAGGGCGAATTCCATGCGGTTATGAAGTACGGGAACAAGGCGTATATTATTCCATTCAATCTTTTCATTCCTCATAGTCATCTTCCATGACATCATGAAAATATTCCGCGGCAATGTTATCCAGGATCATGGTGGCGGACTCTTTCATGTACTCCAGGACTTTTACCTTTCGCTGGGATGATTTCATGCGTTCCCCGCTGCCATAGAGTCTTTTGAGGGCGTATCTGGCGATATTTATCCCGTCTCTCACGGAATATCGTTCATTGGCATCGTGTGAGGCCTGCAGAAAATCCACCACGTATTCCAGCACCTCTTCGTCGGCAAAGGGGAGATTGGTCTTCAGGATAAGGAGTTCCTCGTCCCTATCAGGAAAATCAATGAATATTTTGGGCTGGAGCCGGGTATGGATATAGTCCGGCAGCTCAAAGGTGCTGGCATCATCATTCATGGTGGTGCAGAGACGAAAGTCGGGGTGGGCCTTTATCTTTATGCCCGCCACAATGGATTCCACATATCTCCTGTTATCCATAAGGGGGGCCAGGGATGCCCAGCTCTTTTCACTCATCCTGTTTCCTTCATCAATAACTGCAACGCCTCCTTTGATCATCGCGGAAACCACGGGACTTGCCATATACCTTATTTTCCCGGCCTCGGAAACAACAGGGGTAATGATAAGATCCTCGGGCCTGGTGTCCATGGTTGCCTGAAAAAGATACACGGGTTTATTCAAAGTGCGTCCGGCATGATAGGCCAAGGTTGTCTTGCCCACCCCGGGTTTTCCCAGCAGCCGGGGATTCAGGGGCAGATCATCTTCGCCGATAACAAACCATGCGGCCAGCACCTGGGTAATCAGATCGTCCTGTCCCACCCATTGCACAGGGATCTGGTCCGGCTGGGCAAGAAATATTTCGATCCCATCAATAATGACTTTCTCCATAGGGTTATCTCCTTTGAAACCTGCTTTTATAAAATACAATTATATCATAAGAGGCAAACAATACACAAAGTAGAAAATTTTGTTTCATCCGGTTAATGAGTACGTAAAGAAGTAAGAGATTAAGACTTATTATAGGTGTCTTAATGGCCCATGGGGTCAAGGGGTGATTATTTTGTTTTTAAGATTTTCCCTCGAATCCTCGAATCCTAACCTAATACGTGTCTTCTTGACAAGAGCGGGCGTGAGCAAAGGGCTGTCCCTTTTCTCCGTTCCGGATCTCCCGGGCTGGTCATTTCAAGGAGTTACGGCCGTGGGATGCCTACCCCCTCCGCTGTTCTCCCGTGCCTCTGGCACGGGAGCCAGGGGGTCCCCCAGCCGTAACCTCCTGAAATAACAGCGCCCTCCCGATAGTCACTACAAAAAGGAACAGCCTTTGGCCCTGGTGCCACACCTCCGCCCCTGCATAAGGTCACGGCTGTTCTTGGAAAGACGACATCTCAAAAAGGATCCCACCCAAGGCTTGCAGTGGGCTTATTTTCAAGGGTTTGCTCCACCAGAACCCCTGGCAGAATATGCCCTTGCCATCAGGAAAAGGTTTGCCAAACCCTTGAAAATAAGACCACGTTCACGGAATACTGTAGACGTCGTCTTGAAAAGAACAGGGGTGACCGGATGAACCACAATCTTTGCAATTTTAATATCCCGCATCTAATAGAAAGACCGAGATTTGTCTTGACTTAACGCCTGTTTATGCATTTACTCATACTTGAAATACATAAGCGGAATATAAGGTTTATATTGGATATAGGACACAAATATTGATATTTTACCAAATCTTAGCCGGGCGGTGCTGGATTTATATTGAAGATAGATGGCTGCAGAAGCAAAAAGAGAGATACGAGCCTATGGAATAAGGGTCCTCCTTTCCCGGCATCCTGAAATAAGGAATCTAAGAAGGGATAATAGTCCCACCAGTCACGGCAACAAGTTCTGGACTTCAAGCTGGTTATTAATGGATTATTTTAAGCGCCGCGGCATGCCCAGAGGCTCACGGGTTATGGAGATAGGGTGCGGATGGGGGCTTGGGGGTATCTACTGCGCCAAAAAATATGGCGCCGTGGTAACCGGGGTGGATATTGACCAGGATGTTTTCCCTTTTTCCCGTCTTCACGCCAGGATAAACAAGGTTGATATCAGATTCCTTAAAAAGGGATTTGATACCCTGAGACACAGCGATTTAAGGGGGACTGATATAATCATAGGAGCGGATATCTGTTTCTGGGATGAAATGGTTGTCCCGCTGAGCAGGCTTATCCGCCGGGCCATCAGGTCGGGAGTCGGTCTGGTGCTTATAGCGGACCCGGTAAGATCCCCTTTTGAGGAACTCTGCAGGTACTTCACGGAAAATGAACAGGCAAGAATCCTGGACTGGAGCGTAAAACGCCCCAGAGATATCAGCGGACAGATCCTGGAGATTTCGTCTTCCGGATGAACCCTCAAATCCTGGACCACTTTTCCCCAAAGCAGCCCGTATAAGAAGAATAATGTATGCCTGAAAATGATGAGAACAAATATATTCATAATCACCAACATGGCCTAAGCATCGACCTGCGAACCATGTCATATAGACGACTGTGGTGGGCGCTTATTATAAATCTGGTTTTTCTGGGAATTGAGATTATTGGCGGTATTTTGACCAATTCCCTGGCCCTCCTGGCGGATGCCGGTCATATGCTCACCGATGTGGCGGCCCTGGCCCTGGGGCTGTTCGTGGCCCATATCGCCCAAAGACCTGCCACGCCTGATCGCACCTACGGGCTGCTCAGGGCCGAGGTCCTGGGAGCCTTTGTCAACGGAGCCATGCTGGTATTTGTGGTAGGATTGATTTTCTGGGAGGCATGGAAGCGATTGGGGCAAACCATTGAGGTGGATGGCCCCTTTATGCTGCTGGTAGCCTTTTTCGGGCTGCTTGCAAACCTCGGCAGCGCCATGATCCTGGCGAAAGGCAGAGAAGAAAATGTTAACGTGCGCGCAGCTTTCCTTCACATGATTGCGGACGCGCTGGGTTCGGTAGGCGCGATCGTTGCCGGAGTAGTGATATGGACAACAGCATGGTACCCGGTTGACCCGATAGCCAGCATGGTGATCGGTCTTCTTATTCTCTGGAGCAGTTGGGGATTTCTCAAACAGACCATGAACATCCTGCTTGAAGCTACACCCGAAGATATCGACTTTATGGAGGTAAAAAGTGCGCTGGAGGAGATGGAACATATCGAAAAGGTCCATGATCTCCACATATGGAATATAACCTCAGGGATGCCGGTACTTACGGCGCACATCTACCTCTCGTCCTACTGTACTGAGGCCAACCATTGGCAGGAATGCCTGGCGGAAGCGCAGAGAATCCTAAAGGAGCGTTTCGGAATAGAGCATACCACGCTCCAGGTGAAGGCATCCGACACGTCCGGCAGCACGGAATGCCTTTTTACGGAAGATAACTGAGTTCAGCCAGGACAACGGAGGTCTCGATCTGTCGGTCGGGGATGGTCCAGCATCTTTTCAGCAGCCTGTCTTTTTCTTGTTTTGTAACCAATCTGAGCCCGTGTTTTTGATAGAACCTGATCGCCCAGAGGGCATCCGCCCAGGTGCCTATTAATAAGGGGCGATCAGTCATGCACTTAAGTCTTGACAGCAATTCTCCACCGATACCTTTTCCTCTTTTGGCTGTTCGGACATAGGCGTGCCTTATGAGAGTGACATCCTGCACATCCTGAATACCCATGACACCCATTAATACCCCTTCTTCTTCATATCCCCAGAAAGTGACTCCATCATCAATCTCATGTTGAAGTTCTTCCCTGGACATATAAGGCTCTTTCCACCTGTCATCGGGGATAACACCTTTATAGGCGATAGCAGCGTCATTTATAATGGAGTAGATCTCTTCAAAGTCACTGTTTTCGCATTTTCGTATCATTAATTCGCCTTACTCAGGATCAGTATTCAGGAGGTAAATTCTTAAGCTGTGCAAGGGAGAATACAGGGCCGTCCTTGCATACGTACTTATCCCCGATATTGCACCTCCCGCATATGCCTATCCCGCACTTCATTCTCATCTCCAGGGAAAGTATGATCCTTTCAGGCGGGAATCCCAGTTTTTCCAGGACGGGCTGTGTGAACCGGATCATAACAGGTGGCCCGCATACAATAGCGATGGCGTTCTCGGCATTGGTAATCTTTTGCTCGGTGATAGCGGGGACGAATCCCACGTTATATTTCCAGTCAGGATCATCCGTGGCGTCAACGGTTATATGCATCTGCAGGTCGTCCCTTTGCTCCCATTCCGCGAGTTCCTCCTTGTAAAGGAGCATGCCGGGGCTTCTGGCGCCATAGACAACGATGATATCCTTGAATTTCGGCCTGTTATCCGGGTGGAGCATGTATATGATGCTTGATCTTAATGTGGTGAAGGCAAACCCGCCGCCTATTATCACCACATTCTTCCCTTCCATGTCTTCCCAGGGATAAGTATTTCCCAAGGGCCCGCGGATACCCATAATCTCACCCTCGACCATATTGTGCAGGTGGGTAGTTACCAGGCCGACCTTGTTTACAGTGAATTTCAAAAACCCCTTTTCCGTGGGTGAGGAGGCTATGCCGATGGAGATTTCGCCCTTGCCCGCGACAGAGAGCTCTGCAAACTGGCCGGGGATATAGGAGAAATCCTTTTCAGCCTCCGGGTCCATGAATACCAGCTTAAATGTCTTGAGGTTTTTATCCTCGGTTTCCGTTACGACCTCATCTATTCGAACGGGATAGGGAAGATACGGATTCTTCAATTGAATACCCCCTGGGTCAGTTAGCGACTGTCAGTTGTTGGTTGTCGGTTGTCAGTTGTCAATTATCATAGCTCATAGCTCATTGAGCATTGTATTCGTCCATCAACCTTGCCACCTGCCTGATGTCTATATTGACCGGACAGTAGCAAACGCATCTGCCGCAGCCGGTGCATTGAACCCCCTTTTCATACTTGTCCACATAATATTTAAGCTTGTGCATGAAACGTTGACGTACTCGTTGAGACTTATTTTCTCTGGGGTTATGACCGGAGGCTTCCAGCGTGAATAGCGGGAACATGCAGGAGTCCCAGTTCCTGATCCTGTCCACGTGGTTTTCCCATGTCTCATCCTGTATATCAAAACACCAGCATGTGGGGCAAAGATAGGTGCAGGTGCCGCAATTAATGCAGGCAAAAGCAACATCCTCCCAGAAGGGGGCGTCAAAAAGGTCATTCACGGCCTTTTCCCTCAGTCTTTCGGTAGGGACAAGGGAGGTTATCTTGCCCGCGGCTGATGCTGCAAGGTCTTCCGCCTCCTTAAGTACGGCATCTTCAGGAGGATTTCCTCCTGTCATCTTGTTAATAAATTCTTCACCCTTTTGTGTAAGACCCTTGGCCAGGAACTTGTCTCCCATGTCATAGAGGATTACATCAAGATACTCTTCATGAAAGGGCCCGCCTCCAACCGAGGTGCAAAAACATGTGGAACACGGTTCATTACAGCCTAGACCTACAAGTACTGTGGATTCAAAACGCCTTATCCACCAGGGGTCCCTGTATTCAGGGTTGTCGAAATTAGGTTTTATGATATGGAATGCATGCGCATCGCATGGTCTGATCCCTACAATGGCCTGAGGGGTATACTCTTTCTCTGCCTCTTTCAGTATGCCGGCTTCCGGATCTTCCCGGTCGGAGAGGCATTCAAACATGCGTTCAGATTGGGGATATACTATGGATTTAGGAGAAAGCCTGCTGTTCTGGAAATCAAAGTCGGGGACAGTATCTTCTTCCATAGTCCTGAAATTATGAAAATCCCCTTCTTTCACCGGGACAAATATCTTATATGACTCTCTCACCGCCTTTAAAGCCCTGTCCCATTCTTGTCTGGTGAATACCTTTGTAGTCATGAAATTTACCCTTATGCCTGATCTCATGTTATAAAGTCATTGTAATCATCCGGCCTATACACATCCAGAACGGGTCTCTGTTCCATGGTAAGTCCGGCTTCCCAGGAAAAGATCTCCAGGGTGTCCTTATTGAGCTTTTTTGTGAACTGCCTCACGGGTATCCCCACAGGACAGGCCCTCTCACAGGCTCCGCAATCCGTGCATCTTCCGGCGCAATGATATGCCCTCAGGATGTGAAAGGTCATGGTGTCCGTGGGATCAATGCTTTTACCGACCCATTGGGGCTGTGATTCATCCACAAAACAGGTTGGGCAGTAGCAAAGGGGGCAGACGTTACGGCACGCATAGCAGCGTATGCATGATGAGATCATATTGGTAAAAAACTCCCATTTCTGGTCACTCCCCATATTTTCGATATTTCTTACATCCTCGAATATCTCAATATCCCGCTGTTCTTCAACCTTGTCCGCTACCATCTCATCGTATATAACCGGATTTCGATGTATGCATACGGAACAATTTGTCTGGAGGTAATCCTTTTTTTCAAAGGTTTCCTCAAAGTCTTTGCCTTTAACGGTAAAACGGCCCGTTGCTTCTTCTATGTCCAGTATTTCTCTCAAATCAACAGCCCTGTTTACGGCCCGGTAGTCTATCATCCCGGTGCAGGGAATGCCTACTATATAGAGCTGTTCGCGGTTGATCTGGTTTTCCACAATGTGGTTGACTATGCTTCTTGAATTGCATCCATTGGCTATAATGCCTATCCGGTCGGTTCTCTTTGTGAGATAGGTGCATAGATTAAGACCGCAATTGCTGTCCCAGTAGAGGAGATCTGCCTTTTGGGGATCGGATATGAGAATCGGTTCATTCATCATAGGTACCGAACCCTTTTTATAACCGATAAACACATCCACCTCTCCGGCCTGAAGCAGTCGCTTTGCCACCTCCCTGATCTTTTCAGTATATTCCTGCATTATGCCACCTCGGATCTTCTCTTAACCAGATATTTGGCAGGGCCCAGTGCCTTCACATCGTCCGCAACACTTCTTGCCACCTCAGCAAACTTTGTGGCCTCAGCCGAGGAGATCCATGAGAAATTGAGCCTGCCGGGCTCGATCCCGATATGTTCCAGTAACCCCTTAAGCATGGCGAATTTCCTTCTAGCGTAGTAATTACCTTCCAGGTAATGGCATTCTCCAGGGTGTCACCCGGAGACCCACACACCGTCGGATCCATGTCGTAAGGCCGCCAGGATAAACTTCGGGCTTATGCGAGCAGAACAGGGAACCCTGATAATCCTGAAATTATGGGGATACTGAATACGGCTCACCCCTGCAAGATCCGCCGCGCCATAGCTGCACCAGTTGCACAGGAAGGCCGTAATCTTGGGTTGCCAGTCGTTCATTATTGACTCCTGTCTAATAATAAGGCTCAACAATCATTTTTGGTTCATCCGGTTAATAAGTACGCTAGTTAATGATATCTAAATATTTTGAGCTATATGGGCCATGGGGCGCATGGCGATTCAGCTCATAGCTCATAGGTTAATGGTTAAATAGTCGATTCGTTAAATGGTTTATAGCTCATGACTCATTTCTCATAGTGGGATATTTGGATTAAGGATTAGGGATTAGGAAGCTATATTCCTTAATCCTTACCCCTTAATCCTTACCCCTTCATCCATATCTCATTGCTCGTTGCTCATTGCTTATAGCGCAGGCGCCTTGACCCCTTAAATCCTTGAATCCTTGGACCCTTAACTAGCTCATTAACCGGATGATCCTCATTTTTATGCTATCTAATGTATGTAGATTAAAAGAATATGATTAAGCTATATTAAAAAATATATTTTTGTTATGAAGATAGCAGTCTGAAATTTACAAGAATAGGTGCTTTTATGTCAAGAATCATTTCAGATTAGGACTGTTCCGTGTGATTTTAAGGTAGGATTTTGGAAAGGGGCTTTTATGGATAGTGTTCCCAGAAAAGAACTCTCCCTTTTTGACTCCATATGTATCATTGTGGGGATCATAATAGGTGCCGGAATTTACGAAGTTACTCCTACAGTGGCGGCATGCATGGGTGGCTGGAAGGGTATAATAGGAATCTGGCTGGCAGGCGGTGTTCTTGCCTTGACAGGCGCGATATGTTATGCGGAGCTGGCCACGGCGTACCCCCATGAGGGGGGAGACTATGTTTATCAAAGCCGTGCGTATGGTAGTCTGGCTGGCTATCTCTTCGGCTGGTCCCAGCTGTTTATTATCAGGCCGGGAGATATCGCCTTGCTTGCCTTTGTATTTGCCAGGTATGCCATGACCCTTTACTCGCCCAGTGAGAATATGCTTCCTGTTTATGCAAGTATGGCAGTAATTATCCTGACACTAATCAATATCCTTGGAGTAAAAAAAGGAAAGTGGACCCAGAACCTGCTGACAATAATCAAAGCCGCGGGGATCCTGGCCATTGTTGTGGCCGGGTTTTTCGCGCCGGCCAGGGAGATGACGACACCGGAGACAACCGGAATCACCATGGAGGGATTTGAGCTGGCTCTCATACTAGTCCTTTTTACCTTCGGCGGGTGGAACGAGATGGCTTATGTCGCTGCCGAGGTTAAGCACCCGGGCCGGAATATCGTCCGATCCCTGGTAATAGGGACCGTGTTTGTTACAATTACCTATATGCTGGTCAACGGATCATTCCTTTATGCCCTGGGACAGGAAAAGATGAGTACCTCAGACGCAATCGCTGTGGATACGCTCGGCACCATAGCACCTGTAATGGCTGCCAGGGTGATCAGTATTATAATATGCCTATCCGCCCTGGGGGCGGTCAACGGCCTTATCTTTACCGGTGCCCGCATCTCGTACGCAATGGGCGCCGGACATAGATCATTCCGTGCCCTGGGGAAGTGGAGCCCCCGTTACGGCACACCTATCCGTGCGCTTATTGTCCAGGGGTGCTTAAGCGTCGCGATATTACTCCTGGCGGGATCTTTTATAGAAACTATCCTTTACACCGCTCCCGTGGCATGGTTGTTTTTTCTGGCAACAGGTATATCGGTGTTTGTCCTCAGGAAGAAGGAACCCCATATCGAACGTCCTTATAAGATATCCGGATTTCCAATAACCGCAGTCATCTTCTGTGCCGCCTGTGTCTTCATGTGTTACAGCTCAGTGACATACGCCCTGGCAATGAAGCCGGTCGGCCTGATAGTTGTCCTGAGCGTCTTTGTTTCAGGTATATTCGTTTACTGGTTCACGGATAAAAGGGCCCGCGTTTAGTTAATCCCTGTAAATCACGCCCCGTCTAAACCTTTTTCTTTTTCCATGGTTTAAAGATAGAGATAAATAACGTGATTATAAGTATAAGGCACTGCACTCCGCCAAAGAAAAAGTTCATTTTTTGATTATATAGATAGGTGGGGTCACTTAATGCTGATATTCCCAGGTCGCGGGAGATTTCCATCATAGTGGTTTCCCAGGGTCCGAGCCAGAAGGTGCCGAATATTATGGCGACAACGGTTATAATCCATTTGAGTATCAACCACTTATGTTTGAAAAACCCCCAGCTTGTAAACGCGGAGTAGATTATGCCGGTAATAAGACACCCAAAGGCCCCAGGCAAAACTATCACTGCCATGTCGATATGATGGATACTTCTGTTTATCCCATATAGGACCCCTCCGTTATCCAGATCACCCTTTATAAAATAAAGCATCATCAAAGCTATGGCCCCGCCGATCCAGCATGATACCGCCAGCAGGTGAAACCCCTTCAGCCATCGCATTCCCCTTGCCTTTAATCTTATCATACCATCCCCTCTGCCTATTTACGACATTTAATTAACTTGGTTTTACCTGATTTGGTATGCGATAAATCGACCTCTGAAAATATCTTTCTGAAAGGATAGAGCCCCTGTTTCAGAAACTCACGTGAATCAGTCGGTCCCATGAGGAGCATCCTTATATAGAATAAGAATCTTATGAGTAATCTGCGCGGGACTTCATGTTCCACAATCAATACGGAACCATCTGGTTTAACCACTCGCTTCATTTCCAAAAGGGCGTATTTCCTAACACTACCTTTTAATTCATATAATGCATGAGAGCAACAAACCACATCAAAGGAATCGTTCGCTAAGGCTAAAGCTGCGGCGTCTCCCTCCATGAAGACTATTTTATGAGATACATCCTTTTTATATGCCTTGAGCAACATGCCCCGGGAAAAATCATAACCTATTGCCATAACATCAGGAAATCGTTCAGCAAAGGTAAGAACAACCGAACCTGTGCCGCAGCAAATATCCAAGATTCTAGGCTGTATTTTATCTTGTAATTGAGATGAATCAGCTAAGAAGTTACGGGTTTCTTCTCCATAATTGCGGGAATGCAGTTTTATGAATAGATCATAAAAATGAGAAAAAATATTATAATATCTTCGCCTGCCTGTCCTTAATTCTGACATATTAGTGAATCAGTTTATTGAGCATATTTTGACAACATATTCATCTTGTTCTGGCCATGACCACCCTGTCTTTCTGGCTGTAATCTTTGATACACCTCTTTTCTATGTAACACTCTCTTTCTTGGATCATATTAAGGGCCTTTGAGGTCTGACCGGGATCCATCTCTATCAACACCCATCCGCCTGGCTTCAGGTAAGCCGGTGCTTCCATGATAATCTTTTCAATGAAAAAGTTCCCGCCTTCATGCCCGTCAAGCGCCAGCCTAGGCTCGTAATCTTTTACCTCGGGCGGAAGGGAGTCGTAAGCCTCTAACGCGACGTATGGTGGGTTGGAGACTATGATATCCAACTTGAGATTGTTCTTGCTGAAGGGCTGGAAAAGATCGCCTTGAATGAATACGATTCGATCGTTGACACCATGCTTTTTTGAGTTAATCTGGGCCAGAGTCAGGGCTTCTCTGGAGATATCACTGGCCCATATGGCGGCTCCTTGAAGCTCCATGGCAAGAGAAACGGCGATGGCACCGCTCCCTGTACCGAGGTCCAGTATAGCGGTAGAGGTCTCTTCCATAGATGTTCTATCATGGCAGATGGACAACACCTGTTCCACAAGGATTTCCGTCTCCGGCCTCGGAATGAGGACATGGGATTCCACCATGAACTCCAGGGACCGGAACTCCTGTATTCCTGTAATATGCTGGGTAGGTTCCCTGTTTGCACGTCTCCTTATTAATGAACGATAATTGGTGATATCCGTTTGATTAAGGGGCTGGTCAAAGGCCAGATAAAGCTTTATTCTGCTGGTATTCAACTGGTGGGCCAGGAGGGTTTCTGCACACAGCCGGGGATTCTCGATGTTCTTGTCTCTGAGATAATCAGTGGTGACCGTTAGGAGATCTTTTATTATCCATCTTTTTGTGTTCACGCGTTCCCTTTGAGGGCCTCGGCTTGAAAATGGGTAATCAGGGGATCAATTATGATGTCGAGCTGGCCCTCTAGTATGTCTTCCAACTTATATAGGGTCAGACCGATTCGATGATCTGTTACCCTGCCTTGAGGGAAATTATAGGTACGAATCCTCTCGCTCCTGTCTCCTGATCCGACCATGTTCCTGCGTTCTTCAGAGATCCTTGAATCCTGCTCCTCCTGTTGCATATCGAGCAGCCTGGATCTTAAGACCTTCATTGCCTTTGACTTGTTTTTGTGCTGGGATTTTTCATCCTGACAGGTGACGACAAGTCCTGTGGGTAGATGGGTGATGCGCACAGCCGAATCCGTAACATTAACATGCTGACCGCCGTGTCCTGAAGAGCGAAAGGTGTCGATGCGGAGCTCCTCGGGATTTATGTCTATGTCCACGTCCTCCGCTTCAGGGAGCACCGCTACGGTAACTGCCGAAGTATGTATTCGTCCCTGGGCTTCGGTCTCGGGAACCCTTTGTACCCGGTGAACGCCGCTTTCGAATTTGAGCCGGCTATAAACATTACCACCTTCTATCAGGACTATTATCTCCTTGAACCCTCCCTTTCCGGTAATGTTCTGGCTGAGGATATCCGTTTTCCATCTTTTGAGTTCAGCGTATCTGAGATAGGTCCGCAAAAGGTCTGAGGCAAACAGGGCAGCCTCCTCTCCTCCTGTCCCCGCCCTTATCTCAAGGATGATGTTCTTTTCATCATTAGGGTCCCTGGGGAGGAGAAGCATTCTGATTTGTTCTTCAATTTGCGAGAGTTGGGATTTCAATGAATCGATCTCCTCTCTGGCAAGTGTTTTTATCTCCTGATCGGGGTCATGGAGAAGAGACCTATTTTTTTCAATCTCCTTCTGGATGGAAAGATATTCCCGAAAAGATTCTATTATCGGAGATAACTGGTGGTGTTCTTTGGAGTATTCTTGATAGGTATTTTGATCCTTTATGATCTCCGGACGGGTTAATTCCCTTTCCAGTTGCTCAAAACGGGCCTCGATTTCTTTAATCTTTGCAAACATAATCAGATTGTTCCTAGATCCTGTATATTTTTATGGGCAGGCATCATCTATGGCTTGCTCAGCCACTTAGTACGGAGTAAGAAAATATGGTTCATCCGGTTAATTAGTAGGTAAAGGAGTAAAAGATTAAACCTTATTATAAGTACCTTAATGGCCCAAAATATTTAGATATCACCTTTCAAAAAGCATTAAGACCTGAGGTCACGGCTGTTCTTGGAAAGACGACATCTCAAAAAGAATTCCACCCCAGGCCTGCAGTGGGCTTATTTTCAAGGGTTTGCTCCACCAGAACCCCTGGCAGAATATCCCGTCGCTACGAAGGATGTGTGTGCCAAACCCTTGAAAATAAGCACAGGTCCACGGAATACTATAGATGTCGTCTTGAAAAGAATGGCCGCGACCGAAGGGCTGTCCCTTTTCTTCGTTCCGAATCTCCCGGGCTGGTCATTTCAAGGGGTTACGGCCGTGGGATGGCTACCCCCTCCGCTGTTCCCCTCGGCTTCGCTTCCGCCTTCGTTAAAACTTCGGCGGGACAGGCGGGGCCAGGGGGTCCCCCACCCGTAACCTCCTGAAATAACAGTGCCCTCCCGATAGTCACTACAAAAAGGAACAGCCCTTCGCCCTGGTACAATACCTCCGGTCTTGCATTAGGTCACAGAGCTGTTCACTTCAACTCTCAGCCCCTCGAATCCTGGAATTCTCTCCCTTCTCTCCTCGCCTCTTAGGGGAGGATTAAGATAGGGTCTCTTCCTAGACCACCTCCCGCTTGCGCGCCGAAGCGCTTCAGCGCGCAGGCTCGACCTCCCCCTAAAAGGGGGAATGAAGGTAGATTTACGCCCTGGACCTTACGCCTTGCGCCATGCGCCCCCTGGCACGCCGTAGGTTGTTAGCGAAGGCGGCTGCGCTATGCGCTTGTCGTCTTGAAAAGAACCGCCGTCACCGGGTGAACCGAGAATATGTCATCGTATTTTGAATCTATGGACTTAACAGGCGCCTTGCACAGGGAGTGATGGAATAAATCGTCCGGAGGAAAGCCTACCTATATAATATAAATCCAACTTAATATCATCCCACTGTATTATTTGATCCTATATAGATTAAAAAAATCAGCTTTTAGTTTGTTTGGCTCTCGGTTTCTTTGCGGAGGTTTTTCCCTCGGCCCCTTTGTCGAATTTTGCGTATTTACTCTTAAAGCGTTCTACTCTCCCCGCTGTATCAATCAGCTTCTGTTTCCCGGTAAAAAAAGGATGACACTTTGAGCATATTTCCACTTTAATCTCTTTAAGAGTGGATCCTGTCTCGAATTCATTGCCGCAGGCGCAATGTACGCGGGCTTTATAATATTTAGGATGGATCCCTTTTTTCATTTTAACTCCTTTTTTATTGGCTCATGGACTCCAAAAAGTCTATATTATTCTCAGTCGCTTTGATTTTGTCCAGTAAAAATTCCATACTGTCAACCGGCGTGAGGGGGGCCAGGAGCTTGCGGAGTATCCAGATACGGTTAAGATCCGATTCATCTATCAGCAATTCCTCCTTTCTTGTCCCTGAATGGTTTATGTCTATTGATGGAAATACCCTTCTATCAGTCAGCTTTCTGTCAAGATGGATCTCCATATTGCCGGTCCCTTTGAATTCTTCAAAGATAACCTCATCCATCCTGCTTCCGGTATCCACAAGGGCGGTTGCAATAATGGTAAGGCTACCGCCTTCCTCTATATTCCTTGCCGCTCCGAAAAAGCGTTTCGGCTTATGCAAGGCATTGGAATCAAGCCCTCCTGAGAGTATCTTGCCGCTGGGAGGCACGGTGGCGTTATAGGCGCGGGCGAGCCGGGTGATACTGTCCAGGAGAATAAGCACATCTCGCTTGTGCTCAACGAGTCTTTTCGACTTTTCAATAACCATTTCAGCAACCTGGACGTGCCTTTGTTGCGGTTCGTCAAAGGTTGAACTGATTACCTCGGCATCAACGGACCTCTGCATATCCGTAACCTCTTCCGGCCTTTCGTCTATGAGGAGGACTATTTTATGGATGGTCTTGTCGTTGGTGGTAACACTATTAGCGATGTTCTGTAACAGCATGGTTTTGCCCGTCCTGGGCGGGGCTACAATAAGACCGCGTTGCCCCTTACCAATAGGAGTAAGAAGATCCATAATTCTGGCGGAGTAATTATCCGAGGCCGTTTCAAGATTTATCCTGGCATTGGGATAAAGAGGGATGAGATTATCGAATAGGATCTTGTCACGAGAGATTTCAGGCTCTTCATGGTTGACCTGTTCCACCTTTAAAAGTGCAAAATATCTCTCCGAGTCCTTGGGCGGTCGTATCTGCCCCGAGACGGTATCCCCGGTTCTTAGATTGAAACGCCGTATCTGTGAAGGTGAGATATATATATCATCAGGTCCGGGCAGGTAATTTGCGTCGGGGGCCCTCAAAAACCCGAATCCGTCCGGAAGCGTCTCCAGCACACCTTCGCCATATATAAGGCCATTACGCTCGGAGTGGGCTTGAAGCAGTTTAAAAACGAGTTCCTGCTTTGGCATGCCTGAGGCCCCTTCAATATTGAAGTCCTTTGCCATCTTTGTCAGCTCGCTAATCTTCATTTTTTTTAGTTCCACAAGGTTCATGATTAGATCTCCATTCCTTAATTCGAAATTAAACCCGTGCCAGTCCCTCTATTTGTCCTGCCATAAAGGCGTAACACACGGGCATACGTAAATTCGGCAGTTTAATTGCTCGCGGGATATGAATGAATAAGCATAAAACATCGTGTTTCGGGCCGGAATTGTTTGTTTCTCGGGGGCTCCGTTAATATAGAATCACGCCATACCTGCAAGTAGCTTTTCAGATCAGTTTCGGGATCCATATTTATATGAATTAGATAAGATGGTACAGCAGATTACCCGTGAAGTATATGTGATATCCGGTCTATGCCGAATCCTCCATGAGGAAAAAATCTAATTATATATAAACCTAAAGATATCTCATGTCAACACTTATTCTCCTTTTTGTCAAAAGGGGAAATTCCTCTAAGTCCCCCTATTATTTCCCGGATATCATCCGGCATAGGGGAGATGAACTCACAGTAATAACCCGAATCAGGATGAATAAAACCCAGCAATTCGGAGTGAAGCATTTGCCTTTTTATTTGCGGCATGATATGCAGTGCCTGCGGACAATGATTTTTCCACCAGTTTTTTTTATGTCCATAAACCCTATCACCAACAAGGGGATGCCCGAGATGTGAAAGGTGTACTCTGATCTGATGGGTCCTTCCTGTTTTGAGGGTAACTGCTAATAACGTGAATTTGTGTCCTATCTCCTCCTTTTTCCGCCAAAGAGTCAATGCCCTTTTGCCTTTTGAGGGAACAACCGTCATTTCCTTTCTTTTTTGAGGATGCCTCCCGATAGGCAGATCAATCGCGCCTTCATTTCCCTTTAGAATCCCGTGCACAAGGGCGAGATATCTCTTTTTTACCGAACCTTTCTTAAACTGGCTGCTCAGAAAATTCAGGGCATAATCGCTTTTAGCGATCACTAAAAGACCCGAAGTGTCTTTATCCAGCCGGTGAACGATCCCCGGCCTGTGTGGATCCCCTATTACGGAAATGTCTCCGCAGTGGTGAAGCAGCCCATGGACAAGTGTCCCTCCGGCATGCCCCGGCGCAGGATGGATGACCAGACCGGGTGGTTTATCAAGGACTATAAGGGATGAATCCTCATGGACAATAGAAAGGCTCATGTTTTCCGGTTCCAAGGCATTTGGAACAACAGGAGGGATAAAGAGAGTAATAAGATCTCCTGTTTTAAGCCCATAGCTCGGTTTTACCGGGAGCCCGTTGACCTTTACATGTCCCTCCCTGATCAGGGCCTGGCACCTAGATCGCGTTAGATCTTCCACTCTGGAAGCAAGAAATGCGTCAACCCGTTTTTCTATGTCGTCTGCGGCGATCGAGTAGGAATATGTCCTTCCTGAATCATTGTCCACGATAGTAATTGTGACTTAAAAGAGTGACTTACATCCGGAGGCGGGAACCCAAAAATACAATATCAAATAGATGCAGAGGAAAAGATTCTTTCCAGATCATTTTCTACTTGTTTTTCCGCCACTTTTTTAGCAAGAGAGATCTCTTTGACTAGAAGACCCCTTGCAGTATCCAGCATCTTTCTTTCGCCAAAGGAGAGACCTTTTTCCTCCTTCAGCATTAGGAGGTCTCTGTAGACTTCAGCCACTTCAAATACTGAGCCGGTCTTGATCTTGTCCATATATTCCCGGTACCGCCGGTTCCATGTCTGATTATCCATGACGATGTCTCTCTTTTTCAAGATGGAATACAATTTCCTGACTTCTTTCTGGTCGATTATTTCCCTTAACCCCACACTATCCACATTTTGTGTGGGGACCATGATCTTCATGTTGTTATCGAGTATCCTTATTATATAAAAATCCTGACGACAACCCGATATTTCCTGGCTTTCTATTGTTTCTATAATTCCGACCCCGTGTGCAGGATAAACCGCTAGATCACCTTTCTTAAACATCAATTTCTCCTGTATATCTCATAATTCAAAGGTTCCCGAGGAAGGCAACCTTCAAAGATAAAATACATTCTATCACATCTCTAATCTCTTGTCGAGTCCACCTCTAACAACGTTTATATATAAAACACGCATGTCTTTTCAAAAGGACATTCCCATACCGCTTATCTGGGAAATCACGGAATCTCGTTTATGATTATAAAAGGAGACCCACAGCGGGAAGAATCGGAGCAATAACCAAGGATACTACCGACATAAGCTTGATAAGGATATTCATGGCCGGTCCAGAGGTATCCTTAAAAGGATCGCCGACTGTGTCCCCTACTACGGCAGCCTTGTGGTTATCCGAGCCTTTTCCGCCGAAATGACCAGCTTCGATGTATTTTTTGGCGTTATCCCAGGCGCCTCCGCTATTGGCCATAAAAAGAGCAAGAAACGCGCCCATTACTGTGGCGCCAAGGAGCATACCGCCCAGAGTCTCCGTGCCAAGCAGAAAGCCCACGGCTACAGGAGTCAGTATAGCTACCAGACCGGGCGCCACCATTTCCTTAAGGGCCGCGGTGGTAGCAATAGATACACATGACTTTGGATCCGGTTTGACGCCTTCTCTCCCTTCCAGCAGCCCGGGGATCTCCTTGAATTGCCGTCTGATCTCTTCAACAATACTGAAAGCAGCCTTGCCCACCGATGTCATGGTAAGGGAGGCACATACCATGGGAACCATGGCACCGATAAACGCTCCAATCACTACCATGGGGTTTTTGATATCAATAATCTCCAGCCCGGCGGACTGTGTAAAGGCCACAAAGAGGGCCAGGGCTGTGAGGGCCGCGGATCCTATGGCAAAGCCCTTGCCGATGGCCGCGGTTGTGTTCCCAAGCGCGTCCAGGCTGTCCGTAATCTTCCTGGTTTCCGGACCCAAACCGGACATCTCCGATATGCCCCCTGCGTTGTCGGCTATAGGCCCGTAGGCGTCTACAGTCATGGTGGCGCCTACTGTGGCAAGCATCCCCACTGCTGATAGACCGATACCGTAAATCCCGGCCGTTTGGAATCCTATAAAGGTTGCAAGACATATACCGAGGATGGGAAGATATGTAGACTGCATACCGACGGCCAGACCCGCGATAATAACAGTGGCCGGACCCGTCTTACTCTGTTCGGCAATTCGGCGGATGGGAGGACCGGAGGTGTAGTACTCCGCGAGAAGGCCGATTGCGATTCCGCAGAGGAGACCGGAGAATATAGCCCAGAAGGCCCCCCATGGCATTCCCGTACGGCTGATAATGATGGCGGTAAGTATCACAAACACGCCGGCTGCTACGAAGGTGGTATATCGCAAGGCACCGGCGGGGTTCCTTTTCTGAAATAGCTTAATGGAAAACACACCCGCGAATGAGCTCAAAAGACCTGCCATCACTACAAGTATCGGTGTGGCCATATACATAAGCTTTATATCAATTGGCTGAATGTCTTTTAAAACAGGGAACTTGGAAAGAAACTCGGGCGTGATGGACAGTGTGGCCCCTATTGCAACAGTGGCGATCACCGAGCCCACGAAAGACTCGAATATATCAGCGCCCATGCCTGCTATATCACCGACATTGTCACCGACATTGTCGGCGATGACGCCGGGATTCCGCGGGTCGTCCTCGGGTATCCCCGCCTCCACTTTGCCCACGAGGTCGGCACCAACATCAGCAGCCTTTGTATATATACCCCCGCTGACACGGGCGAAAAGGGCAATGGAGCTCGCGCCCATAGCAAAGCCATTAATGTACCTGGCTGTATCCGGATCGCCTCCATAGTACCAAAACCAGAAGCCCACACCCAGAAGCCCCAGGCCGGCAACTGCAAGACCCATAACAGAGCCGGAAAAGTAGGATATATTCAGGGCCTTTGCCTGTCCTGATTTGTTTGCTGCTTCCGCGGTCCGGGAATTGCCCCTGGTCGCCGCGGTCATGCCGGAAAAACCGGCGATCATGGAGCATAAAGCCCCTGTTAAAAAGGCAACGGATGTTTTCCATTCTGGATTCCCAAGTTCGTCACGGAGAAAAAGCCCTAAAAGGATAAATACCGCTATTATAAAAAAGGCAAGGATAGAATATTCCCTTTTAAGGAATGCCATGGCTCCTTCATGAATCATTCCTTCGAGCTCCCGCATCAACTCTGTTCCGTTGGGCTGCCTCTTGACATAGAGATATAAAAACCACGCGATAATCAAACTTAAAATGCCTAGCCAAGGGGCAAATCTGGTCAATTCTAGCATTGGGTCTTACCTCCTGATATTCAAATTTATCTGATTCATTGTATATTCCAACCCATTGTCAACAAACAACCTACATGCATGAACAGCAAGTTTAATTGCCTTTTCCATCGGCTCTTTCTGGTCATCATAAAAAGGTTCAAGGACATAATTCTCAACACTTTCTCCATATCTTGGTCGTCCTATACCGATTTTGATCCTTGGGAATAGCGTGCTTCCGAGATGATCAATAACAGATAGTACTCCTTTATGTCCCCCTGCTGCCCCCTGCCTCACTACTTTGATTCTACCCACGGACAAGTCGAGATCATCATGTATGATCAACATATCTTTTGTTTTGATGTTATAAAAATCGGCACATGCCTTGATGGATTTGCCGCTTAAATTCATAAAGGTTCTGGGGCGAAGCAATATGACATTTCTATTCTTTAGTTCAATAAAGGTGTTTATGGATTGGAAGCGACGACCTTTCAGGCGAACTCCCAGCTCACGGCTCAGAGAAGAGATTACCTGGAAACCGATATTATGCCTTGTGTCTTTATATTTTGGCCCGGGATTACCCAGCCCCGCGATCAAGTCCACTTTAAAGGTCTTTTACCTTTGCCTCCTTTATAAAAGTCTAAATGGACATCACACATAGTCCTGCCCAACCTAGTCATCTGATTTGGTGTCGGTTTCCTCAACCGCTGTTTCCTCTTCCCCTTCTTCTTCTCCTCCTTCAATCTCTTCCTCAGGGGACACAGAAGGAGCTATAACCGAAGCCACAGTCAATTTACCATCATCTTCCGATGTAACACCTTCCGGAAGCTCAATATCATTGATATGCAGGGAATCTCCCACTTCCAGATTCGAAACATCCACGTTAATAGAATCCATCAATTTTTCAGGAAGGCAGGAGATTGTTATATTTCTCTTGGCATGTTGAAGAATGCCTCCATTTGTAACCCCCACAGGTGTGTTGATCAACTGAACAGGAACTTCGGCGGTCAATTTCTTGTCCATAGATATTTCATGGAAGTCTGCATGTAGATACATATCATTGACGGGATCCGTAACAAGTTCTTTTAATATAACCCTCCTGATATCGGATCCATTATCCGATTCAATATGGAGCCGTAGGATAATATTCTCCCCAATGGTTCTTTGCATGATTTTGCTCAAATCAGAGGAATCCACTGTCAGCATTATGGGATCAGTGTTAGGACCGTAAAAGATGGCAGGGATCCTGTTGTCTTTTCTAGTCTTTTTTGCGGCTTGTTTACCTTTTTTCTCTCGTTTTCGAGCGGTTAGTGTATATTGGGCCATTTATTACCTCCTGATTATGGCTCTTGCTCTGTAAAGCTTTAAGAATCTATCGTTATATAGTGCCGGTATGTTTCAACATAAAAGACTTATCCAAAAAAAAAATAAAAAACGCCTGAATTGATCAGGCAGTTATGGTTTTTAAACAAACAAAGTACTTACGGAATCAGAATTGTGTATCCTCTTTATGGTCTCTCCCAAAAGTTCGGCCACTGATAATACCTCTATCTTTGAACAGCTTTTGGCCTTTTCCGACAGAGGGATGGTATTGGTTACCACAAGATGATCTATTGGTGATTTTTCAAGCCGTTCAACAGCCGGCCCGCTTAAAACGGGGTGTGTACAGCAGGCGTAAATACTGGCTGCGTCTCTGTCCTTAAGCGCAGTGGCACCCTGGGTTAGTGTCCCTGCCGTGTCGACCATATCATCCAGGATTATTGCTGTCTTACCTTTTACGTCGCCTATTATGTTCATTGCCTCGGCAATATTGGGGGCGTCTCGCCTCTTATCTATAATAGCCAGCGACGCGGATAGGCGTTTGGCAAAAGCCCTCGCCCTTTCAACACCACCGGCATCAGGGGATACTATCACCACACTGTCATCAAAATTGCTGCGGATATATTTTAATAACAGGGGAGTGGCGAAGAGATTATCAACCGGTATATTAAAATACCCCTGTATCTGTCCCGCGTGCAGATCAATGGAAACCACTCTGTCCGCACCTGCCGTGGTAATAAGATCCGCCACCAGTTTTGCGGAAATAGGGACCCTAGGTTTGACCTTTCGGTCTTGCCGGGCGTAGCCGTAATAGGGAATGACAGCCGTAACTCGTCTGGCGGAAGCCCTCCTGAGGGCGTCCATTATGATGAGTAACTGCATCAGGTTATCATTGACGGGCGTGCACGTGGATTGCAGGACAAAGACGTCTTTACCCCTTATGTTCTCATGGATCTCTATCTGGGTTTCCCCGTCACTGAATGTCTTGGCAGTAATTTTACCCGGTTCAGTGCCCAGGTAGTTACAGATCTGCTTTGTTAAAACCGGATTTGATGTGCCACCGAAAAGTTTCATGATAGACTAATTACGCTCCTTTAAAAAAATGGCTGGGGTGGGAGGATTCGAACCTCCGAATGCGGGCTCCAAAGGCCCGTGTCTTACCGCTTGACGACACCCCAAGAGAAAAGCCCCACACCTCCTCCCTTTACCATAAAGACTTTTCCAAGTTTTCTGGAAACCAGGGCATCTTTTGCACCTTTTGCTTTTTCGGGAGTTAAAAAGATACCGAAAACGCTGGGGCCGCTACCCGACATAATGGCGCCTTCTGCACCGGCATCCATCAAAAGCTTTTTCAGGGTGTTAATTATCGGAAAGCTGGCTGAAGTCACCTTTTCCAGATCATTTTCAAGTATGCTGGATATGCTGTAAACACGTTTTTTAAGAATATTTAATATATAGGCATATTCATTCGTTGTCAACACCAATTTAAGATTCCTGTAAACCCATGAGGTCGACACCTGGATAGGCGGGGTAATAATTATATACCATAATTCGGGCCAGTTAGGAATTGGTTCCAGGATGTCCCCTATCCCGGTAACCAGGGACGGCCTGCAGCTCAGGAAGAAGGGCACGTCAGCACCAAGGTCTACCGCTAGTTCCAGAATATCTGAATCAGCCAAGGGGCTGGAGTATATCCTGTTAAGGGCAAGGAGGGTAGCGGCGGCGTCACTGCTGCCACCCCCCAGCCCGGCTGCTAAGGGGATATTCTTAGATAGATTTACAACTATACCGTCATTTATTCCCGCCCTGGACATGAATGATCTTGCTGCCTTGTATATAAGGTTATTCTCGTCGGTAGGTACTTCTGGGTCTCTACATGTTATTGCTACCCGCCCGCCACGGAGTACGGTTAGTTCGAGAACATCGAAAAGACCTACAGGAACCATTACAGAGACAAGTTCATGGTACCCGTCAGATCTGCGACCTGTCACCTTTAATCGGATATTTACTTTTGCGGGTGTTTTGACGCTGTATGTAGAAGTATTCACTGGGTATCTTGGTAAATTATTATGCCTGGAGCTTTGTAGAGTAATGGGCTGAATTTTCGTCCCCTATCTCACCCCTAACCGTCCCCTTGAAGGGAGGGGGGTAGGGTAGGGGTGGGAACGTTTATTTGTCCCGGATCTTCAAAGCGAGGTAAAGGGTAGAGCCTTCACGTTTTATCAGGAAGAGGACAGTATCTCCTTTTTTGTACTGTCCCATCTTTTCCATGTATTCCTTGAGATCATTTAAAGGCTCTCTGTCCATCTCCAGGATAATGTCACCCCGCCTTATGCCAGCCTCGTATGCGGGGGAATTATCTTCAACTTGAACCACTATAAGCCCGTTTTTATCTGTCACCCCATACCGGCGGGCTGTTTGGGAGGATACTTCCTCGACAACCATGCCGATATTCGATCCTTTTTCCGGGAGCGGCTCTTTTACATCTTCTTCCTCAAGCCTATCGACCTTCACCTGAAGGATCATTCTTTTGCCGTTTCGGATCACTTTGACCGGCACGATCCGACCCACCTCTGTGGAAGCTACTATATAGGAGAGATCCTCCATTTCACCTATCTCGTTACCATTGAAGGATATTATAACATCCCCCCTTTGTAACCCGGCCTTTTTAGCGGGTCCTTCATCTGTTACATCGGACACAAGGGCGCCTTTTATATCTTGCAGGCCGAGTTTCTCCTTTAGTTCATTGGTGATATTCTGTATCCTGGCTCCAATCCAGCCCCTAATAACTTCTCCTTTTTTTAACTGGGGAAGAAGGTCTTTGGCCATATTTATGGGTATGGCGAAACCTATCCCTATACTTCCCCCGGTGTCAGTATAAATAGAGGAGTTTATTCCCACCACATCTCCTCCGGTGTTCAGGAGGGGACCTCCGCTATTGCCCACATTGATTGGTGCGTCTGTCTGTATGAAGTTGTCATAGGTCCCCACGTTGAGGTGTCTGTATTTTGCGCTGACAATGCCAGCAGTAACAGTATGGTCAAGTCCGTAAGGGTTGCCGATAGCGACTACCCAGTCTCCTACCTCCAGTGTGTCCGAATCTCCAAGGGTAAGGGGGAAGAGGGGATCGTCCGATTCTATCTCTATTAGGGCAAGATCCGTTTTGGAATCTCGTCCAATTATGACGCCTTCGAATTCCTTCTTGTTGGACAAGGTAACCTTGATTTCTATGGCATTTTCCACCAGGTGGTTGTTGGTTAGTATAAGGCCTTGCTTATCAATTATAAATCCTGATCCGAGGCTTGTCTGCCTGGATTCTTCCGGTATCTGCTCTTCGAAGAATCGCTCAAAAAAGTCTTGAATGCCCTTATCCGAATCAAAGGGGTGTACGATATTGTCTCTCCTGACTACTGTGACCGTCCTGATATTTACAATAGAATCTTTTGTCTGTCTTACCAGTTGTGAAAAAGAGGACGGTGCTTCATGTATGCTCGAGATACTCTCGGCAATCGCTACGGGCACCTTCCAGGGGAACAGAGACGCCAGGATCCACATGATGGTATATGTTATAATCCATACACCCAAAAATGATCTGTTGTTTATTCCGGCCTTCCCCTTCATTAGCTTCCTCATATTAATATTTATTCGTCTTCGCCAGAATACCCTGTGGCAAGCCGCAGGGATGAATGGCGTGGCGAACCGCGCCGCAGCTCAGAGAGCGAAGGCGGGTGGCTTTGGCGCAATTCCGCTTGATATCCCGCCGCTTGCGGTGGGGAGCTTCATTCGCCTTTGGCGGCCTTAACATAGCGCAGTCTCAGATCAGCCAGGATATTATCAAGGAATTTCTGCTCTTCATCGTTCAAATTTCCCTGGGTCTTCTCCTTCAACATGGCAATTATATCGATTGAATATTTAGCCATTTGGAGATCCTTCTTCTTTTGGCCGGTCTGGGGATCGGCGATGTCCCCTATGTGCAAAAGAGCCGATGAACTGAGACTGAATATCAAAGAATTGAAATTGACTTCCGGAAGGGGCGGCTTTTCAGCTTCGTCTTCCTTTTCAGCCTTTTCTGGTTGTGGTTTCGCGGCGGTCTCTGGTTCTTTCTTTTCCTCTTTTTTTAATTCACCGTCATGATCGAAAGACCTACTGTCTTTAATAATAAAACCCTTTTCCTCTTCACCCATGTTTGTTCTCCTCTCATAATTCGATTCTTCTTGCTGAAAAGATATTTCCCAAGCTGCACAGGTTTCCAAGGATTTCATCGTTAATGACGGCATCTGTGGCCAAGAGTACAACGTTCTGTTTTTCTCTCTTTTTCTGGCTGACCGCCATGCGTCCGATGTTGATTCCCTGATCCCCTATTATGGTGGTGATTCTGCCTATCATGCCGGGGACATCCAAGTTGTGGATAAGAAGATTATGTCCCTCGGGTATGGCCTCTAAATAGAAGTCATTAATTCGTAGAATCCTGGGCATGGTCGTCTCGAAGATGGTCCCGGATAATACATTCTCTCCTTCAAGGGATTTTACGCTGAGTGTGACCAGACTTGTAAAGGCGTCCGAGCTAGTAGTTCTCGACTCTACAACCTTTATACCCCTCTCAGAGGCGATCAAAGGTGAATTGACAAAGTTGACATCATCTCTAAGAATGGGGGTTAGCAGGCCCTTGAGCATCGCGTTGGTTAGTGGTGTAGGGTCATAGTCCGCGACCTTCCCCGCATAATTAATCTGAACCTGTACTATGCTGCTGTCAATAAGCTGGGTCTGAAAGGAACCCATTTTTTCCACCAGTGTGGCGTATGGCTTCAATGTCGTCATGAGTTCGGTGCTTATGCTGGGAACATTGATGGCGTTTTTGACCGTGCCATGCAAAAGATACCTTACAATCTGTTCCGCCACGTCCCTTGCGACATTCTCTTGAGCCTCTTTTGTTGAGGCGCCTAGGTGAGGAGCACAGATAAAGTTGGGGAGGCTCATAAGCTTTATATTCCCGGGTGGTTCCTTGACAAAAACGTCCAATGCGGCTCCGGCCAGAGATCCTGCCTTAAGGGCCTCATAAAGATCATCCTCATTTATTATACCTCCCCTGGCACAATTTATGAGCATAGCCCCCTTTTTCATCTTGGCGAGGGTCTTCTTATTGATCAGGTTGGTGGTTTCATCGGTCTTGGGCGTGTGAATGGTGATATAATCCGACCTTTGTAATAATTCCTCCAGGGAAACCGGCTCAAGTTCCAGCTTTTCCACTATCTCAGGCTTGATGTATGGGTCACAGACTATGACCTTCATCTTCATAGCCCTGGCCCTCTCGGCGACTATCTGTCCGATATGGCCAGCCCCTATGAGGCCCAGGGTTTTATTAAAGACTTCTTGGCCCTGCAGGCTTTTCTTTTCCCATTTACCCTCTTTAAGGGATGCGGTGGCCCGAGGGATGTTGCGCGAGAGGGACATAAGCATGGCTATGGTATGTTCAGCCGTGGTTATGGTGTTCCCTTCAGGGGTATTCATAACAACGATTCCTCTCTGGCTTGCAGCCGGGATATCTACATTATCAAGACCGATGCCTGCCCTTCCGATTACTTTCAAGTTATCGGCGGCCGCTATGATGTCGGAGGTAACCTTTGTGGCGCTCCTTATCGCAAGCCCGTGGTACTGCCCGATAATCTTTTTTAACTCCTCAGGCGCTAGTCCTGTATTAACATCAGCATCTATACCGGGTGTCTCCTCAAAGATCCGGATCCCTACTTCGGAAAGGGGATCGCTAACTAGTACCTTCATATTCATATTCTCCTTTGATTCGTCAATTTATGACTGATTATCATATAAAGAGTCGTCACTGCGGTGAAAACCGGATTCCGGGTCATTCAACCGTGGTAGCCAAGAGTACTAAGGCGAAGTCGGCAGCACCGAATGACGAATAATGGAACAATTCAAACGTCTTCTATTTCCAATAATAACAGATAACTCCAGCACTTATGGTAGATTTAGATTAGCATAGATTATTGATTTGTCAAGGAACATAATTAACATCCTTATCTACGACCGAGACATTATTGGCTGGTGTTTAACCGGTCTGGACAGGCAAGACCTCGAAAGAATCTCACTGCTTATTGGCCTTGAAAACATGTGAGCTTTAACTTACAATTATAGAAGGGATACATCGGTTTTGGAATCAAAAGGCTGAAGGTCCTTCAACCGGAGGGTTTTATGGGTATAATCGAAATAGACATGTTCTCCGCAGATGTGGACAGCCCCACACATCCAGTAGCGGAGAGCTTTAAGGGGTTGCTGGAGGAAGTCGCGGAAGGCCATGAATGCACTCTTGACTATTTTGATGTCCGTGGAGGGACGGTATCATTCTCATTTGATAATGATGAGTTGACAACGGAGATCTTAAAGTTATTGCAGGCTGGTTGAAGGCTGATTGAGTTTATGCCCTTTCATTTAGTACCTAATATTATGTGTATAAATCTAGGTTTGATTATAGATACAATGTCAGATTAAGTTTCTTTAACTATTCTAAAATCCGAATATCGAATATCAAAATTCTTCACTCGCTGTGCTCGGCTCAGGCCCACCCCTTCGGGGCGGGTTACCAGTTTCAAATGTTCAAAACAGGTGAGACTTTTTTAATGAATTATTAATAGTAGTTGTTTCTGTCATTTGAATTTTGGTCATTGGATATTGTCCTTCGACTTCGCTCAGGATGGTGAGTAAGTCGAACCATTTCGAGTTTCGGGCTTCGGATTTCGAATTTTAATCTCATCTATAATTTTACTCCACGTAGCTTGCGGTTTTGATTGGTCGGCCCAAGTGATATTCTCTGTGTAGCTTGAGGACGGCCTTGATCTCAGAAACAGACTCATCTGATACGTTCAAGAGGTCAAATATGGTGGGCGATTTTGATTGCATCAAACGCATTACGTACACCGTAGCCGGACTCATTCCGGGACTAACAGCGGTAACCGGTTGGCATTTCATGCAGCCAATCCCGCCTTTGTCCGGTTTGAAGACAGCGGTTCCCTCTCCGGTATAAACGCGTCCACATATACAGCATTTTTCCAGATTAATACTGTAACCGCCACAGGACATGGCCATTACCTCGAATATAACAGGGATAAGATTCACAGCTTTTCCTTCAGCCAGAAGGTAGAAAGATTTTTTAATTATTTCAAACAGGTCAGGATCAGGAATCTCCCATGGGAACAGTATTTCGGTAAGTTCGATCATATAGCTGGCCTTTGAAAAAGCTGAGAAGTTATTTCTGAGGCCGGGGAAACCTTCAAGCAACGTTCCTGAATGGATAAAACAGAGATCGCCCTTCCTCCTGATGCTGTATTCGAGATCTACGAGGGAAAACATATCAAGACAGTTCACGAAGCGTTTACGGCTCCTTCTGGCACCTTTTGCCACCCCTTTCATTCTGCCGCGATTAGGGGTGAAAAAGGTCACCATGAGGTCTGATTCACCAAAATCGCTGACTCTCATTATTATGGATGGTGAATTTTCTATTTCCATTTATGGCGCTTCAGGAAGCCCGAAAAGACTTGTTTTTATCTGGGGGATTAGATGTTTTTGACATTGATTTAAAAAATATTCGTCGGTCATGCCGGCTATAAAATCACGGACAACCCCCGCGTTGCTGGTATTATCCGTATATTCTGAAGACATCCCTTCCAGGAATTCTTTGTATATATCCGAGCTTTCATTCCCCTTTTCCAGGTCATCGTAATATCTTTGGAACAGCAGTTTGAACATGAGTTCAATCTTTTTGGTCTGTTTCCAGGGCAGATCGGTTTTATATATTCTTTCTCTGTTGAATTCTTTCAGATTATTGAGGGCATTTCCTACCTCTTCACTAAAACATATATGTGGTTTTTCAAGGCTGTTGGCAACGAGATCATCTACCAGGGTATAAACAATGGTCCCATTGGTTTCACCGAGAATACGCCTGCAATCTTCAGGCAGGTCCATTCTCCTGATGAGTCTTAGCCTGATGGCATCCTCTATATCCCTCCCAATGTAACTTATGGTGTCGGCCATTCTTACTACGCAACCTTCCATGGTCATGGGATATATGTCCATGGACGGATCAATCTTATTATCCCTCATCTGTTTATCCAGCTTCTGAAAGTCCTTTTGCCTATCAGGGTGGAGGACCTGATTGTGAATCTCTCCGTTATGACACAAGATTCCGTCCAAAACCTGCAGGCTCAGGTTACACCCTTTGCCTTTTTTTTCTATTTTTTCCAGGGCCCTGACGCTTTGTAAACTGTGGAGGAAATTACCTAGGCCGTACTGGTGGGATAGTTCTGAAAGGAATCTTTCCCCGTCGTGGCCAAAAGGGGCGTGGCCGATATCATGTCCCAGGGATATGGCTTCAATCAGGTCTTCGTTAAGACCTAAAAGCCGACCGATGGTTCGGGATATTTTCGATACCAACTGCACATGCAATACACGATGGGTTATATGATCGTTCTTGACGAGATAAAACACTTGTGTTTTATCGATATACCTTGAGTAAGCCAGAGAATGAAGGATCCTATCGGTGTCAAGGGAAAAATTCTGCCTGTGTCCTTTGATTATTCTATCTTCCTCTTTTCTCCTTACCGCATTAAGGCTTAAACATGCCCATGGGGAGAGCCTTTCCCTTTCATTAATATCAAGTTCGTCTCTCATCTTATGTAAGGGATTAACTTCTGGAATGCTGGTCGCTGTTCCTCTTCTTTCTTTCATGGTATGCCTTCTTGATTTCGTTAAAGATGGATTTCCCTTTTTGGTATAGTATCTCATTGGCCTTATCGGTTAGAGACCTTGAACTATGCTTTAGGATCTCGTCGTGGGGTATTCGCTTTCCCTCCTTCTTGTATTTCCATTTGAGGATAGACTCGGTCAGTTTGATCTCACCCTGTTTAGCTAGTTTTTTAAGATCTTTTTTTATGTCTTTAGCCATGGATATCGCTCAAGGTAAAGGTTTAAGGCCCTTTCGTGTCTTCACTTGCAGGGGAAATATAACATTTTATTATAATTAATTATTATCCATCAGGTCAACCCTGGTCCGCTATCGAGACACAATAACCAATTGGAAAGAACTCAAGGCTCTTTATGCCTATTACCGTGATAATTGAGTAATGGTAATTATGTTATAGAATTCAGTCAATAAGGTTGAAAACACTTTTTTCTTGCAATAAATCTTTAGCAATGATTATATATCTAACTTAAGGTTTATCAAGTGAAAATGCAAAAGTAGTGTATTCCCCCAGCTTGTTGCGGGGAAAAGCAACTGATTTTATTGTAGATAAAAACCTTTTAGGGTTTTTATTCGGCTTCGCTGAGGACCACGTGCTTGCCCGTAGTTGAATGGACACATGATCGCTTGCTACGGCGTGATGTCGCCCTCAGTTTAGGGGGATAACCGCGTCGTAGCCGGAGGCGCCTGGCCTCCGCAGTAGCCTGTCCATCCTCCGTAGCAGGCCACTGCGGAGGACGGGCTACGGAGGATGGAAAGACGGGTATTTTAAGGAGGCCACGGGTTTACCCGTGGGGCTCCATTTTATTAAATTCACATGTCCAGGACTGGCCCCGGTGCCCCACCATCATAGGGGAGTAAGCAAGATCCTGAACAGAGGTATAACCGTGGGTAAGAGACCGTCGGTGGTCTCGAGTAACAGGAGGATTGAATGGCGACAGTGTTAAACATGAAAAACTTGTTGGAGGCGGGAGTCCATTTTGGGCATCAGACAAAACGCTGGAATCCCAAGATGAAACCCTATATTTTCGGATCGCGAAACGGTATCCATATCATAGACCTCCAGAAAACAGTCAGACTTTTTGATGAAATAAATGGTTTTATAGTCCGTACGGTATCTGAAGGATATTCAGTTCTTTTTGTGGGGACGAAAAAACAGGCCCGTGATTCTATTATTGAAGAGAGCGAACGATGCGGGATGTTTTATGTGGTTAACCGCTGGCTTGGCGGAACATTGACCAATTTCCAGACAATACGGAAAAGCGTAGCCCGTCTGAAGGAACTGGAAGCCATGAAAATGGACGGCTCCATAACTCGTTACACCAAGAAGGAAGTTTTGAAGATGGAAAAGGAGTTATTAAAGCTGGAAAAAAACCTGGGAGGAATAAAAGATATGGATGAGCTTCCCGGAGCGGTCTTTATAGTTGATCCAAAGAGAGAACATATCGCCAAAAAGGAAGTACAGAAGATGGGCATACCGTTAATAGCCATAACTGATAGCAATTGCGATCCCGATGGTATAGATTATATCATACCCGGTAATGATGATGCTATCAGATCCATAAGACTGATTTGTGCAAAGATAGCCGATGCTTGCATTGCCGGCCATAACCTGGCGGAAGAAAGATTAAGGGCTGAGGCAGAGACGGCAGGGATGAAGGAGGAAGCCGGCCCGTCCGAAGAACCTGAACCAAGTGAAGAGGAGAAGCAGGGGCCGGAAGTAATTGTTATTTCAAAGAAGGAAAAAGAATCAGAAAACACAGAAGATATGGCAGAGGAGCAATAAATTGGGAACAGAGATTTCAGCATTATTAATCAAGGAATTAAGAGATAAGACGGGCGTCGGGATTATGGACTGCAAAAAGGCCCTTAAGGAATGTGATGGAGATATTGAACAGGCTGTTGATTACTTAAGAAGAAAAGGAATCGCAATCGCTAAAAAGAGGGGAGAGCGCTCTGCCTCTGAAGGTCGGATTCAGTCATATATCCATACGGGGGGTAAGATTGGTGTCCTGGTAGAAGTAAACTGTGAGACCGATTTTTCAGCAAATTCGAAAGAGTTTGCCGAATTTGTCAAAAACCTTGCCATGCATATCGCGGCAACCAATCCCATTGCGGTGGACAGGGAAAGGATTCCTTCCGAAATAATAGAAAGGGAAAAAGGGATTTATTTAAGCCAGGCAAAAGATTCGGGTAAGCCGGAAAAGATAATTCAAAAGATTGTGGAAGGGAAAATGAATAGATTCTTCGCCGAGGCATCTCTTCTGGAACAGCAATATGTAAAGAATCCTGATATAACAATTGAGGATCTCTTGAACGAGCTGATAGCAAAAACAGGGGAAAATATAGTTATCAATAGATTTGTCCGTTTTCAATTGGGGGAAACTCAATGAAGGATAACGATATCCGTTTCAGACGAATTGTGCTCAAGTTGAGCGGTGAAGCCATGATGGGCAATAAGTCCTACGGTATCGATCCGGTCCAGCTCAAGGCCGTTGCTGGTGGAATTAAGGAGGTTCATTCCGCAGGTGTTGAGATTTCTATCGTAATAGGGGGGGGCAACATATTTCGCGGGTTGCACTCGTCCGGCTATGGCATAGGACGAGCTCCCGCGGATCACATGGGTATGCTGGCAACGATTATTAATGCGCTCGCCCTGGGGGAGACGCTGAATAATCTTGGTTCAGAAACCAGGATAATGTCGGCCATAGATATGCATAAGATAGCGGAACCCTTTATTAGGAAGAGGGCTATCAGCCACCTTAAGAAAGGACGGATCGTCATTTTCGGTGCAGGAACGGGTAATCCTTTTTTCAGCAGTGATACCGCCGCTGCTTTGAGGGCTATGGAGGTTGAGGCGGAGGTCCTTTTAAAGGCAACAAAGGTTGATGGGGTATATGAATCAGACCCTGAAAAAGATCCTTTATCAAAACCCTTTGTAAGGTTGACTTACAGGGAGTATATTGAAAAGGGCCTGAAGGTGATGGACATGACGGCGGTAACTCTTGCGATGGGTCAAAACCTACCTATCATAGTTTTTAGTATCCGGCAAAGTGAAAACATATTGAAGGTTGTTACTGGGCAGAAAGTAGGCACATTAATAGGGGAGGAATAATCATGAAAGACGAGATACTCTCCGAATTACGACAGAAGATGAATGATTCCGTTGAGTCGTTAGAAAAAGATCTTCTTAGGATAAGGACCGGCAGGGCCTCTGCGACTCTTCTCGACGGAATAAAGGTCAACTGTTATGAGACCCATATGCCCTTGGACCAGGTTGCTTCGATTTCAGTCCCCGAAAGCCGGTTGATTACCATAAAACCTTGGGACCAGAGTATTATCGGGGAGATAGAAAAGAGCATTCTTAAGTCCGAACTGGGGTTGATGCCCATGAATGACGGAAAGATAATTCGGATTTCCATACCTCCTTTGAGCGAGGAAAGAAGAAAGGAGTTGGCAAAGATAGCCAAAAAGATAGCTGAAGATGCTAAGATCTCTGTACGTAATCACAGGCGTGAAGCTAATGAACGATTCAAGGAGTTGAAGAGCCAAAAAGAGATTTCCGAAGATGAGATGTTTAAATCGCAGGATGAAGTCCAGAAGATTACCGATGAGTTTATTAAGAGTATCGAAAAAATAACCGCTGAGAAAGAGAAAGAGATTATCGAATTCTAAGTTTCCTTCCCTTATAAATTCCATTTTGCCTTGTGATAAAGGCGCGCGGGAACGGCAACAGACAGTAGCTTTGCATCCGCTGTTAGTCAGGCCGGAATCCCTCAGCCGGCATTGACATGGTAAACTCGACGCTTGCAAAGTTCTGGTAATAATTAGACTATAATTAAGTCTATAAATCTAGATTTGATCAGGCATGCAACGTCAGATTAAATATTTTTGATATATTTTAAAATCCGAATATCGAATATCGAAATCCGAAACAAATACGAAATTCAAATATTCAAATATCAAAACAAACAGATTTGGTTTCGCAAATTAATCAGAGTAATTGTTTGTGTCATTTGAATTTTGGTCATTCGATATTGTCCTTCGACTTCGCTCAGGATGGTGAGTAAGTCGAACCATTTCGTGCTTCGTGCTTCTTATTTCGAATTTGGATCGCATCTTACACTGTCTGTGAGATCACATATTAGTTAATACAAATTAAGTGATATGAATATGCCGAAGATCGAGTCTGATAAACTACCCAGACATGTTGCCATAATTATGGACGGGAACGGGAGATGGGCCAGAAAAAGGACCTTGAACAGGGTGCGTGGACATGAAGAGGGGGTAGAATCAGTCAGGGTTATCGTAAGGACAAGCAGAAATCTGGGGATAAAGTGGCTCACTTTGTATGCCTTTTCTGAAGAAAACTGGAGAAGGTCCAAGAAAGAAGTCGATTCCCTCATGATGCTTCTGAAACGATTCCTCAAAACAGAATTAAAAGAGATGGTTACAAACGGGATCCGATTTCAGGCCATCGGAAACACTGATAAATTTCCGGAAGACGTCAGGTCTGTTATCGATAATACCGTAAAACGTACAGCCGGGAACAGTGATATGATACTTTCTCTGGCACTAAGTTATGGAGGCAGGCAGGAAATATATCGGGCTGTCCGGAAGATAGCTGAGAAGGTCAGGTCGGGGGATATACATCCGGAAGAGGTTACCGAGAAACTTATATCGGATAGTTTATACACGGCGGGAATGCCTGATCCGGACTTGCTTATAAGGACAAGCGGTGAATGCAGGGTAAGCAATTTCCTATTATGGCAGATCGCGTATACTGAAATCTATATCACTCCTGTCCTGTGGCCGGATTTCCGAAAGAAAGAATATCTTTTGGCCCTTGAGGATTTTCAGAAGAGGAACAGGAGATTCGGAGCCACCGGGGAATAGCAGGAAAAAGGATTTTTCCATGCAAATTAAGAGATGGCTTACCGGCATAATCTTTGCCCCCTTGCTGATTTACATGATCGGGATAGGCCCGCGATGGCTTTTTTATTCGTTTCTTTTTGTTGCCGCCATCGCTGGCCTGATAGAGTTTTACCGGATGTCTTTCCCGGCGCTTTCCAGTTTAGTGCGGTGGTCAAGCTATTTCATTACCCTCCTATTGTTTCTCATATTCAGATTTGAAAAGCTGTCGCTTGCTCCGGTAATAATTTCCTTGTGGGCACTTGTTCCCCTGACTTTCTATATGCTGAGACAGCCTGAGATCGATGGTAGCTTGGCTTCGGATGTGGGAACAGCCGTTTTTGGTCCGGTATATATATGCCTGCCCCTGGCAATGCTGATAATGATTGATATGTGTCCGCAGGGGAACATGTGGATTTTTTTCCTCCTGGCTGTTATTTTTGCCAATGACACCGCTGCCTTCTACATAGGGAGCTTGTTGGGAAGGCATAAGCTTTATGAAAAGATAAGTCCCAGAAAGACCTGGGAAGGAGCTGCGGGCGGACTGATAGGCAGCCTTATAGTTGCCCTTTTATTCTTGAGTATCATTCAGATTCATGAGAAAAATCAGGGAATCATAGTCCTTGTGCTCCTGCTTTCCGTAGTTGCACAGATCGGAGATCTTTCGGAATCCTTGTTAAAAAGGATAAGCGGGATCAAGGATTCGGGGAAGATCCTCCCCGGCCATGGAGGAATATTGGACGTGATAGATGGGCTGTTGTTTGCAATCCCTGTCATGTATCTTTATTTGTACTGGATTATTTGAATGTTGTGAGGCAGCTCCTTGAGAGGGAGAAGAATAATAAGCATTAATCGGGAGAAGAGGCTATTCTTATAACATTGAGGTTCGATAATGGCACTTAATAAATATGACAGGGTCAGGAGCTTGGTCACCGGGGGGGCGGGATTCTTGGGGTCACATCTTTGTGAAAGACTGCTTGACTCCGGGGACTACACGATCTCGCTTGACAACTATTTTACAGGTCAGAGACGAAATATCGCCCACCTTATTAATAACAGTCATTTTGAAATTATACGGCATGACCTTGTTAATCCTATTCTTCTGGAGGTGGACAGGATATATAATCTGGCATGTCCGGCCTCACCTATCCAGTATCAACATAATCCAGTTAAGACTACCAAGACCAGTGTTATGGGTGCCATTAACATGCTGGGCCTTGCCAAAAGGGTCAAGGCGAGGATATTACAGGCTTCAACCAGTGAGATATACGGCGATCCAACCGTTCATCCCCAAGGAGAAGGATATTGGGGAAATGTCAATTCTATAGGACCCAGAGCGTGTTATGATGAAGGAAAGCGATGCGCTGAGACACTGTTTTTCGATTATTACAGACAGAATAATGTGGATATAAGGGTTATTCGTATCTTTAATACCTACGGACCGCGCATGCATCCAAATGATGGAAGGGTCATCAGTACTTTCATTGTTCGGGCACTGGCGGATGAAAATATACCCATTTTCGGAGACGGGAATCAGACAAGGTCATTCTGTTATGTAGATGATATGATTGGGGGAATAATAAAGATGATGGAGGGCCCGGATGATTTTATCGGGCCTGTGAATCTGGGCAATCCTATGGAATACAAGGTCAAGGATCTGGCTGAACTAATTATAAAACTAACCGGATCAAAGTCACAGATAGAGTTCCACCCTCTACCGCCGGATGACCCCAGGAGGCGCTGGCCTGATATAAGCATGGCCAGGGAAAAACTCGGGTGGGAACCTGAAATCGGACTCGAGGATGGGCTCACAAAGACTATTCAGTACTTCAGGGATATTATTTATTCAAAATGAAAAATATTAGCGTAATGGGTTCCACCGGTTCCATCGGTATAAACGCCCTCAAGGTTATAGAATCAAAACCGGAAGAATACAGGATAGTCGCGCTGGCGGCGGGCAGGAACATAGATCTACTTTTGAAGCAGATTTTACGGTTTCAGCCCGCGGTTGCTGCTGTTTCAGAAGGTGTTTTGGCGACGTCTTTAAAGGGAAAACTTAAGGGGCGATCAAAGACCGAAATCCTATCAGGGTCGGAAGGTTTTAGGGAAGTCGCCTCTCTCGAGGAGGCCGACACTGTAATCTCCGCCATAAGCGGCGCTGCAGGTCTGGTCCCTACCTACAGGGCGGTTGAGGCCGGGAAAAATATCGCCCTGGCTAATAAAGAGACAATGGTTATGGCCGGTCCCCTCATTATGGACCTTGCAAAGGCTAACCATGTCTCCATACTTCCTATTGACAGTGAGCATAGCGCCATTTTTCAGGCCCTCCAGGGACATTATAGGGAAGATCTTAGACGTATTATCCTTACTGCTTCCGGCGGTCCTTTCAGGGATGTGCCGAAGGAAAAACTGGAAATAATCACTCCCGAAGAGGCGCTCAAGCATCCAAACTGGGACATGGGCAAGAAAGTAAGCATTGATTCCGCCACCCTCATGAATAAAGGTCTGGAGACAATAGAGGCCAAGTGGCTCTTCAGCCTTGATATTGATCAGATAGACATTCTCATCCATCCTGAGAGCATTGTTCATTCCATGGTTGAATACAGAGACGGTTCGATAATAGCTCAATTAGGTGTTCCTGATATGATAACTCCCATATCCTATGCGCTCTCATATCCTCGTCACGAGGAGACCGGTCTTCCTGCATTAAGGCTTGAGAAAGTAGGGAAACTGACTTTTCAAAAACCCGACATGGAAAGATTCAAATGTCTTGCCCTTGCCCTCAATGCATCCGAGATGAGTGAAAGTATGCCGGTAGTGCTGAATGGGGCCAACGAGGTAGCTGTTGAATCCTTCCTGCAAGGTAAGATAGGTTTTCTCCAGATCCCCCGTGTTATAGAGAAGACCATGGAGATACATGAGTCCTTTTCCATTGACAATATTGAAAAAATCCTTGAAGCTGATAAATGGGCAAGAAAGACCGCTGAAAAGGTATTGCGCGGTATGGCCAATTAGTAGGAAAGGCGGGTTAATTAGTGGATTTTATTATAGTTTTTTTACGAAGTTCAGGGCATGTCTTATTATACTACCTGCTCCCGTTTGTGGTGGTGTTAGGCATCATGATTTTCTTCCACGAGCTGGGGCATTTCCTGACAGCCAAGTCTTTTGGGGTAAAGGTCCTTAAATTCGCGCTCGGCTTCGGACCGAAGATCGTGGCTAGAGAGGTGGGTGAGACGGAATACTCCATACGATACGTCCCATTAGGCGGATTTGTAAAGATGCTGGGGGAAGAAGAGGAAGATGAGGATTTTGAGGACCTATCCCCTGAGGAAAAGGAAAGGGCCTTTAATAATCAGCATGCTTTGAAGAGGATGGCTATTGTTGCCGCGGGACCACTGTTTAATCTTTTTCTGGCACTGATTCTATTCTGTGGTATTTTTCTGATTTCCGGAGATCATATTATCACTCCCGAGATCGGGGAGGTAAGGGCCGACTCGCCCGCCGACAGGGCTGGTTTGAAGGCAGGTGATATTATCTTATCTGTTCAAGGACGGGAGATCGGAAGTTGGGAAGAACTTAAAGGACTCATTGAGAACCAGTACAGCCCTGTTCAACTCACCGTGAGAAGGGGCGATGAACTATTAACCGTTACGGTAACCCCTGAAGAAGGCGTCGTTCAAAATGTATTTGGCGAAGAAATCAGGACTCCCTTGATAGGTATCGTGACTGCGGGAAAATATGAGAAGATAGACCTAGGGGTGTGGGAATCGGTCAAGGGTAGTTTCACCGAGACATGGAAATGGATCAAATTGACCTGCTTGGTTGTGGCAAAACTTTTTCAGGGAGCTGTGTCAATCGATAAAATTGGCGGTCCCATTGCGATCGGACAGTTGACAGGCCAACTGGCTGAGCAGAGTTTTAGCAACCTCGTGCCCTTTATGGCTGTAATAAGTATCAATTTAGGTATATTGAATCTATTTCCTATCCCGGTACTTGACGGCGGCATGATTATTTTTCTATTGGTCGAACTAATATTGAGGAGGCCCATAAGTCTAAAAACGCGTGAATTGGCACAGAAGGTGGGATTGTCCATTTTAATCATCTTAATGATGATAGTATTCTACAATGATATTCTAAGGCTCTTCCGTTAGAACCCATGATATTTGCTATCAATACCTCAACTAGTCGGTTCAGTGTGGCACTTATAGAAGAGGGCGGGGCATTAGTGGAAGAATACCTGATCTCTCCCAGTGGCAAGAATCTCAGGGGTCTGATGCCCGCTGTTGATTCCCTCTTCGCATCCACCGGGGTCACAGTGCATGATTTAAGAGCGGTTGCTGTGGCAACGGGACCGGGCAGTTTCACCGGGCTAAGGGTAGGGCTATCGACCGCCAAGGGTATTGCCTATAGCCTTAATATACCTTTAATCGGGGTGTCCAGTCTGGAGGCTATGGCGTATCAAATGCCTTATACAGAATATACCCTGTGCCCCATAATATCTTCAAGGAAAGGGGATATCTTTGCCGCCCTATTCAAATGGGATAATGAGCCGGGGATTGTAAGAGTCACCGAGGACAGATCTTTGAAAATGGGTAAACTGAGTTCCCTTGTTGCGGGCCCCACACTTTTCATGGGAAATGATTTCAATAAGCAGGGATCTTGCCTGGGGGAGCTTCTTGGAGAAAATGCATTGCTGGCGCCAGCCTATCTGTGGAACCTAAGGGCCTCCGCTATCGCCTTTTCAGGGCTCAAAAGGTTTCTTAAAGATGATTTTGATGATATCCGAGATCTGGCCCCAGCTTACTTACGGGGTCCTGATATCAGGCCCAACCCTTTCCCGGTCGTTACAGGAAAGAAAGGAGCCATTGTTCAGGCTCCAAGGCAGAAGGTCAGTTGACAAAAGGTTTATAATAAATAGTATTATTGTGCTTATATAATTTCGGGATATTAATCTGATACTATGGCATCCTACAATAGGCATAGGAATAAAATAGAAAATAAATACCCCATCGCAAAGGACGGTTTACCCTTTATTCTATCGGGAGCTATTATTGCGGTTACCCTTTGCTTTGCAGGGTTATGGTATGCCTCTATTCTTATGGGCATTGCAAGCCTGTTTGCCGTATACTTTTTCAGGGACCCTAAACGGAGAGGCAATGTCCCTGAAAATGGTGTGTTGAGCCCGGCGGACGGCAGGATAATAGATGTTCGGCATATAGACGATGGGGATAATCCTATTGGTGAACCCGCCATAAAGGTGAGTATATTTATGTCGCTTTTTAATGTCCATGTAAACCGTATCCCGGTGAGCGGCAGGGTGGCGAAAATCGTTTATTATCCGGGAAGGTTCTTTTCCGCTAATATGGACAAGGCATCGGAGCAGAATGAAAATAACAGGATTACGATCGATGGGGGTAGTGGAAGAAGGATAGCTTTTGTCCAGATCGCCGGCTTGATTGCCAGACGAATTGCATGCTGGATTAAAGAGGAGGATTATGTTAAAGCCGGTCAGAGGTTCGGCCTTATCCGGTTTGGTTCAAGGCTGGATGTCTATCTTCCCGCCGGGAGCCGTCTTATTATTAGGCCGCGGGAAAAGGTAAAGGCCGGTGAAACTGTTATAGGTTATTTGCCATGAAAACAAAAAGAAAAAAGAAGACCCGGAAAAAGACCAGGAAGGGGATCTTCATTCTGCCGAACCTTTTTACCTCGGCCAGTCTATTCGGAGGTTTTTATGCGGTTATAGCCGCTATACAGGGCAGATTTGAGGCGGCTGCAGTTGCCATTATCATCGCAGCTGTATTTGATGGGATTGACGGGAGGATAGCACGGTTTACCAAGACAAACAGTTATTTTGGAAAGGAATATGATTCTCTCTGCGATCTGGTATCATTCGGCATGGCACCGGCCATACTGGCCTTCCTGTGGGCGCTGAAACCGTTCGGCCGCCTGGGCTGGCTCGCGGGATTTATGTACGTTATATGCGGGGCCTTAAGGCTCGCGAGGTTCAACGTGGAAAGAAACACTGTTGGGGATACCCATTTTAAAGGGTTGCCTATCCCTGCCGCCGCATGTTTTATCAGTTCAATAATACTGTTTACGGACAGCATCAATTTCTTTGCCGAGAAGAAAGATGTTATATCAATCATAGTAATATATGTCTTATCCTTCCTTATGGTAAGTTCCATAAGCTATATGAGTTTTAAGGAATTCAACATAAGGAACCAGAAGCCATTCAATGTGCTTGTGGCGATTATATTGGTTTTTATTGTTATAGCTTATAAACCGAAGATCCTTCTTTTCCTTATCCTGTTGTCCTACATACTCTCCGGCCCTGCCCTATCACTCTTTCTCTTTCGAAGAAAAGACTATGGGAAAAAAGAGTTCCTGATTCCTGTTTCAATGGATAATGAAAATGGAGATGATTTTAAAGAGATAAACGAACAGGGGATTTCCAGGTAGCTGTTTATGAGGGTGACGGGGGGCAAGTCGAAAGGCCGACTTCTGGCTAACATTAAAGGCCTTAATATCCGTCCCACTTCCGGCAGGGTAAGGGAAGCAATCTTTGATCTTTTAGGCCAGGATGTCTCAGGGTTAAAGGTCCTTGATTTATTCGCAGGGACGGGCAGTTTGGGTATTGAGGCGCTCAGCAGAGGCGCTTTATGGGCCTTATTTATTGATGATTCATCTTTGGCGATAAAGACTATACGCAAGAATCTGAGACTATGCGGGTATGAGAACTCGAGTAATGTCCTCAAAAGAGATATTATGAGGGGATTACCGCTGGGACACCGGTTTTTTCAAGGGGGAATAGACCTGGCCTTTATTGACCCTCCATATGGTAAGGACTTTATACCTCCCGTACTGAAGGAACTTTCCGAGGGGAAAATCTTGACATCACTTTCGGTTGTGGTGGCTGAGTCAATAAAAGATGTCGAACTGCCTGCCAGAGTCGGAGAATTCCGGTTGGGTGACACCAGGATCTATGGAGAAACCAAATTGGATATCTATTATAGGAAGGGTGTTTGAAATGAAGGCTAAGATAGCAGTTTATCCCGGGACCTTTGATCCGTTAACCAACGGCCATCTAAGTATCATAAACAGGGCCGTTACCATATTTGATAGTGTGATCGTTGCCATATTGATTAATCCCATGAAAAAGCCCCTCTTTTCTCTGGATGAAAGGAAAGCTATGATAGAGGAGGTATTACAGGAGAGGCGCAATGTTGAGGTTGATTCTTTTGAAGGCCTGCTGGTTGATTATGCCGTTAAAAGAGGATCAAATGTGATAATCAGAGGACTCAGGGCCCTGTCGGATTTTGAATTCGAGTTTCAACTGGCACTAATGAATAGGAAGTTGAACAGGGATGTTCAATCCATCTTTTTGATGACTGATTACAAGTGGTTTTATATCAGCTCCACCATAATAAAAGAGGCTGCAGGTCTGGGCGGAAAGATCGGCGGACTCGTGCCCCCTGTCGTCTGTAGAAGATTAAAAGAAAAATATGGTTATTAAAAAGATATGATCACCTGAGAGAGGAGGGCCAGATATGTCTTTGACCAAAGAAGAGATAATAAATAGTATCTATAATCAGGTCGGGTTGAGTAAAACCATGTCCCGTTCGGTTGTTGAAAGCCTTTTTGAGATTGTTAAAACGACACTTGAAAGGGGCAAATCCGTGCTCATAAGCAGGTTTGGGAGATTCACTGTAAAGGAAAAAGGGGAGAGGAGGGGAAGAAATCCCCAAACAAGCGAACAGATCCGCTTGAAGCCGAGAAAGGTGGTGCTTTTTAGATCCTCCGGTGTGCTTAAAAAAAGAATAAATGCAAAAGCTAAAGCCTCAGAATAAAGGCGTCGGTAAATCCCATATCCTCCAGTCTCTTTTCAATTTCCCCTGCCTTGACCAACGTAGTTGATTTGGATACATGGAGCCGAAAGAATTTCTGATCATCTTCATCAAGATACTCCATGATATTAACATAATCAAAGATAACCCTTAACCGTTTAGCAAGGTTGAGCGCGTTATTCTCATTTTTAAAGGCTCCCACCTGCACGGTGAATTCCCCGGTTTCAAAATCTTTGATATCCAACTTGGGGGTTGTTTCGTCGTCCGATACCGTTTCACCGATTTCTCTACCCAGAGCGATGATTTTCACATCCGCCAGTCCAGTACCATCCATATGTATTTCTTTTGCCGCACCGTACGAAAGATCGATAATCCTTCCCTTTACAAAAGGGCCACGATCATTTATACGCACGAGCGTGGACTCATTATTCTCAAGATTTATTACGTTTACATAAGTCCCTATAGGGAGGGTTTTATGCGCCGCCGTCTTTTTGTACATATCAAATATTTCACCGCTGGACGTGGGCTTGCCATGAAAAGCCTTTCCATACCATGATGCCTTGCCAGTCTCGATAAATCCAACGGCATCCGGTAAAGGGTGGTAACGTTCCCCGTTCACTTCATACAAGCCGGAAATATCCCCCACATTTTCTTCAGCAGGTGAAATTCTGACATAGTGCCTTTCCCTTGCACAGGAGGAAAGAAGTAGGATAACTACCAAATAGAAAAAGGATAGTCTGTTCATCCGTAACCTGATCCTCCCGGTTCTTTTTCACCCCGCCGTCCCCTCTAGGGGGAAGATCAGGATGTGGGTGAAATAATATTTATATATTAACAGAAATACTTTTTTATTCAACCAAGTCAAGGATTTTATTGGATATCATGGGATGGGGACTTTGCGTGGTTATTATTTTTTCAATTTTGCTTGACATGGGATTAATGATTTTTAATTATATTGTAATTATAATGTGATTACATTTTGGTCAATATAGCCCCGGCTAAGTCAAATCCGGAGATCGGTGATATTGGAACACAGAAATTACTTAAAAAATCGGGTACTTGCTAATAGCCGAATGCTGATTGCTGATATATGGCTGTACTCTGCGGTAGCCGGCTCTGGAAGATGGAGAACGAAGAAGGTTGGTTTAGCGGTGAACACCAATTATCAAGCAAGGGAATAGATGTTATGAGACTCAAGGATAAGGTAGCGATAGTAACGGGAAGTAGTCGCGGTGTCGGAAGGGCTGTATCGGAGGCATATGGAGAGCAAGGGGCTTGCGTGGTAGTGAATTATCCATGCAATCATGAGCGTAAGAACGCCGATGAGGTGGTTGAAAGAATTCGGTCTATGGGCAGCAGGGCTATAGCCGTAAAGGCTGATGTGGCCAGGAAGGATGAGGTGGAAAAACTTATTCAGTCTGCTATAGAAGAATTCGGCAAAATCGACATACTCGTAAACAATGCCGGTTTTACACGCCCGGCCATGATGATCAATATGACCGAAGACGAATGGGATCAGGTAATCGATATACATTTAAAAGGTGCCTTTCTATGTTCACAGGCAGCTGCTCCTTATATGAAGGAACAGAATAGAGGAAAGATAATCAATGTTACATCCGTTGCGGGTCTCGTCGGGACAGTAGGACAGATCAATTATAGCGCAGCAAAGGGCGGTGTTATTAGCATGACGAAATCCATGGCCAGAGAGCTGGCCCGGTATAATGTCTGTGTGAATGTCATTTCCCTTGGGATTGTGGCTACCGATATGACTAAAAAGATAAGAACAGATGAGAAACTTAAAGAGATCTATATGAACAGGATTCTCTTAAAACGTTTCGGCGAGCCCCAAGATATCTCCCCTGCCTTTGTGTTTATGGCTTCCGACGAGAGCAACTATATAACCGGCCAGCTCCTTTGTGTTGATGGCGGCTATGGCATGGTATGATACAGGGGCCTTGAGCTAAATGAAACAGGTTCATCCGGTCACCCCTGTTCTTTTCAAGACGACATCTATAGTATTCTGTGGACGTGGTCTTATTTTCAAGGGTTTGGCAAACCTTTTCCTGATGGCAAGGGTATATTCTGCCAGGGGTTCCGGCGGAGCGAACCCTTGAAAATAAGACCACTACAAGGCTTGGGTGGGATCCTTTTTGAGATGTCGTCTTTCCAAGAACAGCCGTGACCTTATGCAGGGGCGGAGGTCTGGCACCAGGGCCAAAGGCTGTTCCTTTTTGTAGTGACTATCGGGAGGGCGCTGTTATTTCAGGAGGTTACGGCTGGGGGACCCCCTGGCCCCGAGCGAAACCGAGGGGAACAGCGGAGGGGGTAGGCATCCCACGGCCGTAACTCCTTGAAATGACCAGCCCGGGAGATCCGGAACGGAGAAAAGGGACAGCCCTTTGCTCATGGCCGCTCTTGTCAAGAAGACACGTATTAGGATCCGAGGATTCGAGGGAAAATCTTAAAAACAAAATAATGACCCCTTGACCCCTTGGGCCATTAAGATACCTATAATAATAAGGTTTAATCTATTATTTCTTTACGTACTCATTAACCGGATGAAGCATAAAACATTATTTTGGAGGGAAAATTATGGCAGCAATACCTAACAAGATTCAGACATGGCAGATGGTTCAGCCCACGGTATTTAACAAAGAAACAAAAGAGACAACCCCGGGCAAGCTTGAAAGGACAGAGATACCGGTTCCGGAATTAGCGCCCGGCGAGGTACTCGTGGAGGTGGCAGGATGCGGTGTATGTCATACGGATCTGGGATACTTCTATGACGGCGTACCGACCGTTTCAAAACCACCCCTGACACTGGGGCATGAAATCTCCGGGACCGTTATCGCGGGAGACGACACATGGATCGGGAAAGAGGTAATAATCCCGGCGGTAATGCCCTGCAGGAAGTGTATCCTCTGCAAAACAGGGCGCGGGAACAGATGCCTTAATCAGAAGATGCCCGGTAACAGCATTGGTATCTATGGCGGATTTTCCAGCCATGTCCCTGTGCCCAGCATAGATCTGTGCGAAGTAAAAGACCGCGGTGATATTCCTCTATCCCACTTGGCCGTGGTTGCCGACGCTGCCACAACGCCCTATCAGGCGGCCAAAAGGGCTGATTTGCAGCCCGGAGACAATGTGGTGGTTATAGGAATAACAGGCGGCGTGGGGCAGTATATGGGACAGCTGGCAAGTGCGCTGGGTGCTAAAACAGTTGTAGGAATCGCGAGGAACAAGGAAAAACTTGAAAGGGCCTTGAAGTTCGGTGCAGACTTTGTGATCAATTCCACAGACAAAGACGCGAAGGCTGTCTCCAAGGAATTCAGGGCGATATGCAAAGAGAACGGACTCCCCAATACCGGCTGGAAGATATTCGAGGTAACCGGTGCAAAACCCGCCCAGGAGATCGCACTGACCTTGCTTGGTTTTGTTGGAAAGCTGATCGTTGTAGGGTTCGGGATGGCGAAAGTTGAATATGCCATAGGCCGCCTAATGGCCTTTGACGCGGAAGTCATCGGAACATGGGGGTGCCTGCCCGAATACTATCCCATAGTGCTGGATATGGTCCTCAATGGCAGGATCAACATTGAAGAGTTTGTTGAAACTCGGCCCATGAGCAGTATAGCCGATACATTCGCAGAGGCACATAAGGTTCCGCCCATGAAGAGGATCGTTTTGACGCCGGATTTTTGATTCTGTTTTATGCCGGACTCCACGTGGGCCGGCATAGGAAATATTATTAAACCTATATTAAAAAGGAGGACCAAGACATGTCATTAGATTGGTTAGCGAGAGATAACGAGATTAAGGACCACAACCTTTTTGGAGACGAACACCTCGGGACCGAAGCCCCCTGCACCATATACGAGAAGAAGCCCCTTATCAATCCAAGCACAGGGGAAGCTGTGGAAGGATTAAACGTTGCATGGGTTACCCTGAACAATCCTGCTCAGTATGGATCCTATACGACGGAAATGGTGAAGGGTGTGATTGCAGGAATGCACAAGGGCTCCATGGAGAGGGACGTGCAGGTCATTGTCTTTACAGGCACTGGCGACAGGGCGTTTTGTACCGGTGGGAACACAAAGGAATATGCGGAATATTACTCCAAAAGACCACTGGAGTATGTTCAATACATGGATCTCTTTTCCGGTATGGTGGATTCGATCCTGAAGGCCCGAAAGCCTGTAATATGCAGATGCAACGGCATGAGGATAGCCGGCGGCCAGGAAATCGGACAGGCATGTGATTTTACCGTCGCCGCGGATACGGCCGCCTTCGGCCAGGCGGGGACACGACATGGTTCAACGCCAACCGGCGGTTCCACCGATTTTCTGCCCTGGAATCTGAGCATGGAGCAGGCCATGTGGCAGGCCACGGCCAATGAGATGTGGAGTGCCGCAAAAATGGAGAGGCTTGGCCTTATAACCAAGGCTATCCCCATCAAGAAGAATGACAAAGGGGAATGGGTCCGGGATCCCAGAGTTATAACCGACAAGTATATAGACAACGGGGAGATAGTCTACGGTGAGTTCAAGAAGGGCAGTGAATACAAGGAAGGCAATGCCATGCTGAAAGGACTCGAGACCGACTGGAGCCAGCTGGATGCATTTGTGAACAACATGGCATGGATCTTCACCAATACGACCTTCCTATGCCTGATGAATACCATCGAAAGCATAAGGGTGAAAAAGAAACATTATTGGGATATGTTGAAGGGCGGCCAGATTTACTGGCTTGGCGCCAACATGAACGGTGAGGCATTCATAGGATTCAACACGTTCAACTCCCAAAAGATTACCGGGAAGAGGGAAATGGACTACCTTGCCTATCGTAGGGGGCTGGCGGCAGCGAGGACCTTTGACGATGATTTTTGTGAGGAAGTGATCCCAAAACCCCAAAAGTAATATATAAATCCCTTAAAAATTTTCTTTTCCCGGGATAACCGAAAAAAGGCAGGTATGGCAAGCAGGCCCGCCTGCCTTTTTTAAAGCCCTTTGAAGTTTTTAAAATATAAAAGGAGAGTGAATATTATGGCCTACCAGCATATCAAGACGCAGTTTAAGGACGGACTCGGAACCATTACCCTTAACAGGCCCCCGGTTAATGTCCTGAATATTGCAATGATGGAAGAGATCAATGATGCCCTTGATGCATGGCAGGGCCATAAAGACCTGAAGGTTGTATTATTTGATGCAGAGGGAAAATGCTTTTCCGCCGGGGTGGATGTGGGAGAGCATATGGGAGATACGGCACCCAAGATGATAGAGGTGTTTCACGGTATGTTCCGCCGCATGGACAGCCTGGGTGCGCTGACAACGGCCTCTGTCTATGGTTCATGCCTGGGAGGAGGATGCGAGCTAGCCGTGTTCTGTGATCTGATCATTGCCTCCGAAGGCGCAAAGTTCGGCCAGCCGGAGATTCAGGTGGGTGTATTTCCGCCTATCGCCGCGCAGATCATGCCTCGTATCATAGGTAGAAAGGCCGCTGCTGAGCTGATATTTTCAGGAAAGATAATCTCGGCCGCCGAAGCATTGAATATGGGTCTGATCAACAGGGTGGTAAAAGAAGAGGAACTGGAAAAGGAGACGGAGGCCTTTCTAAAGCCCTATATCAAGCTGAGCTCGGAGGTCCTGAGGATGACCAGAAAGGCCATGATGTCCGGTCTGAGGGATGACCTGGAACCTTCCCTCCAGATCATAGAGGATATCTACATTAATCAGCTCATGAAGACCCATGATGCCCATGAGGGCCTGAAAGCGTTTCTGGAGAAGAGAAGGCCCGAGTGGAAGAACGAATAATCACGCTCTTTATTTTCCCTTTCCACTGAATTGAACAGGGCAAGCTGCGGCGTCATTTGGCAGAAGTATTCCTAAGATCAGCTAATAGATTTTCCAGATCAAGACCATACCTTTGAGCTAAATTTTCTAGTGAATCGAAAAGGGCGTCGCAACATATGCATTCACCTGCCTCCTGCTCATATTTTTTAAACACACCCTCAGTTTGCCTGTGTTTGGATATGATATCCAGAACGGTCATATCAGGTGTGATGGAACCCTGATCATCCGGCATGGTCCAGACAGCTCCTCGCCTCTTGATTATCAAGGCATTCCTCCAGCGCCCTGGGAATATACCGGATTATCTCAGATACGTGGGTTGCGGGTGTTGGCCCTGCATAAAACCCTGACAAACGGTTGGCCCTGGCCGCGATCACAGCGGCCTCCTGGATGCCGATACCTCCCTCAATAAGGGCGGCGGCTATACCGGTCAGGGTATCCCCCGTTCCTCCAATGGCTTCCAGCACCTCTTCCATTGGGCTGTCAATAGTGGCCCGGATTGCTTGGCTGTCGGCCACATAGTCCTGTTCTCCCTTGACCAAAAGGTATTGCGGGGCGTTATTATGCCGGTAGGCCCGGCTGATAAGCTCGGGCACCCTGTTTTCCTCATGCAAGATAAATCCCCTGGTGTAAAAGGGGTGTGGGGCCTCCTCATCCGCCAGAAAGGCCAATTCTCCCACATCCGGGGTAAAAAGATCATATTTGGACGCCTCACCGCTCATCTTGGCCACATACATGAATCCGGCGTCCGCTATCAGTATGGGCCTGTCTTTCATCTCTTCAACAGCAAAAAGCACTCTGTTATGCCAATCCACATCCGGTTGAAGGTAGTGAAAGGCTATGGTATTAAAACTAGTCTGTCCCAGGGTTTTTGAAAGGTGTTCATACAGGAGACGGCTCCCGTTTCCCAGGCCCGTGTCCCCGACAAGATACCCGAAAGGGAGAGGATGTCCGAGCGTTTGGCACGTCTTTATGGCAGCAGCTAGAAGTGCGGGTGTCCCGCGTTTTATTGATACAGGGCTTCCCTGAATGATTATGCGGTCATCTTCCAGAGTCACCTCGCCTTTAACCATGGGGAAATCCTTATCCGGCACTGTCCCAACTACCGCGAGCATCTGTTTTTTATCTCCTCGTACGCCAGTTGAAGGGCGTATCCGCAGAGGGTATGCCCGATCTCTCTCGGGCTTGGGGCATCCTTGAGGGACTTGCCGATCATCTCTTGCGCTAGATAGGGGATATCAGGGCAGCCTCCGCCCGACACATTGACTATGATAAGGGTCTCTTTATCAATGGTTAATTTCATGTTTGCGGCCCTCACCATGAGGTACCTGCCGAAGTCCTTATTCTGAAAAATATTGACTGGCTTCAGAAGGGGGCTGCTGACAGGAACCACTTCCAGGGGCCGGATCCCGTCTTTTCCGAGTATATTCAGAATTCTCAATTCTTCGATAAGGGGAAACTCAATAACCAGATCACATCCTTTCCGGATTTCAGGAGGAGGACCCATGACTTTTATGTCCCATCCCGAGGTCTTAAGAAGATTCTCCGCCCGGATCACTTCGCTGGTGTTTTCAAACACCAGGATTCCCCTATCAAGCCCCTGACCGGCCGGAACGGAACTTGATGTCTCCCTTTTTAAAAAGCCAAATAAGGACATGCCTATTCCTTTGAAACGGTAACACAATACCCTATACCGTCGGGTTGAACGTCCTTTATTCTCCAGCCCTGACTCTCGGCCGCCCTGCTAACGTTTTCCTTGGAAGTATCCGTATCCACCAGAATAACGATCTCCCCTTTGCCCACCTTTCTTATCTCGTCCATAGTCATCAGTACAGGCTGCGGACAGCTCAGACCTCTTGCATCAACTGTTGTGCTCATTTAAGACTCTCCTTCTCATGGTAAAACCGATAAACAGGCAAACAATGAGTCCGATTATCACGGCTGCAATCCCGTGGGTGCCCACCCCGTTTGGTGAACTGGCCAGACTGAAATTATGGGAAAAGCCGGCGCCCACAATCATGCCCATGACAAACACGGCAGAATCGCCGTCGCCTTCACCGGCAAGAAAGAGTTGGCGGCCCGGGCATCCCCCTGCCAGGGCAAAGGCCAGGCCAGCCACCACCATGCCTCCGAAGTTCCAGATATGCATGGTATGGGCTACGGGCTGTCCGGCAAAGCCTGGATGAAATTGCCGTACAATAAGGTTAGTTATAAAGGCAAAAACCTCTAAGGTAAGGAGACCCATGAAGAGATGCGTCTGCCGGAAGAGTATCAGGTCCCTGAAGGCCCCCATTGTGCAGAAACGGCTTCGCTGGGCAATAAACCCTATGGCAAGGCCCACTGCCAGGGAGATGATAATCGCGGCGTGCTTGGAACCCGGTCCTTTAAGACTGTAAAACAGGACCCCACTTTTGGCCTCGCCCTTAACCTGGGGATAAATAAGCATTAAGACAAAGAACCCCAGCATTGTTAAAGGCATCAGCCATCCTACGGACGTGTATGTCTTTTCAGTACGCCCCAGGTTATAACCGTTTTTGAGGAAAAGAGTGCCGATCCATATACCGACGATTAGACCGGCCAGTCCCAAAATCGCGTTGCCGTCACCGCCCGCAAGACGTAAAAGTGCCCGCCACGGACATCCTAAAAAGACCAGGGCACCTATCATAGCAAAGGCGCCTAAAACGAATCTTACAATAGGAGCGGAGCCTGCCCTGGGCCGGAACTCTTTGAAAATATAAGCTCCTATTAAAGAGCCCAGCACAAAGCCGATGATCTCCGGTCTCATATACTGAACCACTTCCGCGCGGTGAAGGCCTACGGCACCTGCAATATCCCTCTCGAAGCAGGCTACACATATGCCCATGTTTCCGGGATTTCCCCATTTCTGTAACAGGGCGGCAAATATCCCTATAAAGGCTCCCACACTGATAATACCCCACTTAGTCGCGAAAAAGTTTTTCAATTGAGCCATAAATCCGTCCTTGGTTTTGTTTCTGCAGATGTTTATCAATGATCCGGACAGATAGTCGAAATCGATAAATTGCTTCATCTCTAATTTTGATAATATTCCACCATGTGAATCTACACATAAAAAGCTTATATATTGATAACCTTATCCTCCAGTTGCATAGCGTAACAATATCGAGCATATTAGTAATTTCACCTACCTGTTCTTGATCCGGAAGATTAGAATGGCTAAAGCATGTGCCGCAAACCGGGACTAAAATTTATAACCCGCCCATATCCTGATGCTGTTCAGGTCATCGTTAATGGTCGCCCCTTTCCAGCCCCCTATGCCGTTATGGTCGGAATTAACATAGGCCCCGAAGATGGTGACATTTTTAAACCCCGTATATTTTACTGTCAGCTCTTTGGATGTTGATTCATTATTCGGCATGGCAGAAGAATTGCCGCCATGGTCATAATAACCGAAACTCGCAGTGATATTGAGACTATCAATGGGAGTTAGTCCAAAAGAGAATTTGTAAGAATCAGTATCAGTGGCTCCGGCTATATCCGCGTCCCCGGACATTGTAGCAGTGTAGAGTGGTGTCTTGCACCCGTTGTCCGTAAATTTTGCGGCATTTAATGTGCCGTCATCAACCGTACTGTAGGCCGCGGAAAGGTCGAACATCCCCAGTTTTGATGATATCTTAAAACCGAAGGCGTTGGTTTTTTTGGTAGTAATTGCATCCGGGTTAAAAAACATGTATTGTCCGGCCAGATTAACTAGATTCATTTTAGTTGTTGCCTCAAGGTATAAAGCATTGACATCTGAAACATCGTCAACATGGTAATAGTAACCGCTTAATGTTGTATCGGGCAGGGATTTGTTGATCACTCCCAGCATGAGGCCACCATCTTCCGCGATATCCTCAAATTTGTCGCTTTTGAGTTTTCTTTCCTCTGTTACGTAACATATCGCAACCGTTGTATCCTGTATATCGCTGTTCTGCACCAGGATAGCCTCAAAGTTGTTCGGAAACACGGCCCACCCGTCACTATTTAGAAGAGGTGATTTAAGGTCTTGCCTTCCGATATTAATCAAAGTATTTTTTGATTTATACGAAAGGAATGCCTCACCCAGCCAGGTGGCGGTTTCGCTGTGATCTACACCATGGATACTGTTGTTGGCAAAGGTGTCATAGGCGCTCAAATCGTCAATGGCAAAGAAATTAAGCTTGGCGCTGAAACCACGGTAACTGCCCGTGGTGTAACCCAGGCCAAGGCCTGCATCAAATACACTGTTTTCTTTATTAAAGATTTTATTGTCACCGGCATCATTATCATTCGTTTGATACCATAACTTCAGCTCGCCGTTTATTTTTCCCTTTTTTAAGGATTCAGAGATGGAATCATCAGCGTATGCATTTACAAATCCAAGCAAGACGGATAAACAGATTACCATAGCAACTACAGAGCACTTCATTCTCATCATTTTATTTCTCCTTTCTTTTTCACTATTGGAGCGATCGAAAATAGTGATTTGTATTTTCGATCATTTAGGTATGTGCCTTTTCGGTTTCCCCTAGCCTACCGGACCCGGGCAGAGGCATTTATAGTGCGTCATGTAAAAGCGAAAAGGTAAAACATAGGAAGACTCCTTATGGGGATACATTATTGTTGAGTATTCTTTAATGAAGGTATTCCGATTTGTCAAACTGGAAATTCCGATAATAAGGGAGAGCAATTCAGGAAAAACCGATAAAACGCCGCGCAATCATGAAACGGGGGGATAAGCATTAGAGGGGGCTGACACCTGCCGACAGGAATTCAAGCATGGCCTGGCACAGGGGAGAAGCAGTTCTCCTCCTGTCCCTGATGAGGTAAAAAGTACGTGTCATGGAGGGAAGTTCTTTGACTTTTATTGTCTTAAGGATGCCGGCCTTTATTTCGGTTTCCAGTGCGCATGTAGAAAGTATGGATACGCCAAGGCCGGATTTAATCCCTTCCTTGACCGAGGTTGATGTGCCAAGTCGGGCTATAATATTCAGGGCATTAGCCCCGCCAAGACCGTAATCCCTGAGATATTCATCCATGATACTTAAAGTTGCAGACCCGGCTTCCCTTAAAATAAAAGGCTCTTCCAAAAGCTCCTGAAGCGTGATCGATCTCTTTTTTGACCACCTGTGATTAGCGGGCATTGCCAGGACCAAGTCATCCTTCCATAGATTATAATGCAATAGGTTCTCGTGGGGGCTCTTAGAGCCGACAATGCCAAGCTCAAGGTCTCCCTTTAACACAAGGGTTTCGATCTCTTTAGTATCAGCGACGGTAAGTATGACCGAGACAAAAGGATATTTTTCATGAAACATGACGATTTTTTTGGGTAGGATATATTCTCCAGGGATGGTACTTCCGCCTAAATGGATTTCACCCTGTTTCACACCCAGAAAATTTTCCATTTCCAGGCAGGCTGTATTTTTCATGTCCAGAAGAAGGAGGGCGTGTTTATAAAGGAGCTCTCCCGCCTTTGTGGGGACGATCTGTCTGCCCAGACGATCAAGAAGCCTGGCCCCCACAGCCTTTTCCAGGTTGGCGATCCTTTCACTCACGGACGCCTGGGCGAGAAATACAGCATCGGCCGCTTTAGAGAAACTCTGCAACTGAACCACCTTGCAGAAGATCTCCAATTGTCGCAAATCAAAATCTACAGATGGCATTTGTTACTCCAGGATTTATTGAGTATGCCCTGACCCCTGCTCCTAATCTTGATATGGCCTCTCCATCAGGGTGACAGGAATTTCCATTAGACGGCCGTTCCTGTAAATCTTCAGATTAACCGTATCACCGACCTTCTTTTCTCTGAGAATAGCTTCGAGATCTGATTCATCATAAATGGGTTTATCATCAATGGCGGTGATAATATCACCGCCGATCAAAAGCCTGTAGCGGCCCATAATTACGCTCCTGTCACCCCCTCTCAATCCTGCCCGATCAGCTGGACTTCCAGGGACCACCTGAACGATTAACACACCATTATCAACCCCGAAATCCAGGTATCCTGACAACTGGCTTATGGATATCTGGCTAATGCCCAACCAAGGTCTGGCTACCTTGCCCGAGGTAATCAACTGGGCGGCGATCTCCCTGGCCCGGTTAATGGGTATGGCAAAGCCTATGCCCTGGTATCCCCCGGAACGAGTATAGATTACCGTATTGATGCCTATGACTTCACCGTTGGAATTCAAGAGAGGCCCCCCTGAATTGCCCGGATTTATCGCAGCATCGGTCTGTATAAGGTCATCGATCTGGACGTTATCCCCGGTTATTATGGACCTGTTCAGGGCGCTTACTATCCCGGTGGTAAGGGTATGACCGAATCCAAAAGGATTGCCTATGGCTATAGCCTTTTGCCCCACACGGATATTATCGGAATCTCCAAGGGGAGCGATTACGTCTATCCCTTCCGAAGGGATCTTAATGACGGCAATATCTGAATCCGGATCACGGCCTACCAGTGTAGCGGACAGTTTGATATCTCCTGACATGGTAACGACAATATCCTGGGCGTTTTCCACCACATGGTTGTTGGTCAGGATATAGCCGTCCCTGTCTATTATAAAGCCGGAGCCCTGGCCCTCCGTGGGGATTATCTGCATCCAGAAATTGACGCTCAAGGTTGTGGTGGTGATATTGACCACAGCGGGATGGATTTTTTGAAATACATCGACATTGATCTCCTCATCGACGGATATGATAATGGGTCTGTTCTCCGTGGAATCTGCTGTCTGGATGAATTCCAGTGATTCAAGAGCAGGTCTTGTTTGGAGAAGCGTGGAGATATCATCCTTTTTTTGCCATATGAACAAAAAGAGGATTATGAGTGCCAGCCATATATATTTCCATAGTCTTTTGTCCATAACCGTTGCCTATAATTTGTTAAAAAGGTTTGGGGTTAACAGAAGAACACATATTGCCCGGGATTGACTCGATTCTTGAATATGTTAACAAACATACAATATCTTAACACAGAATAAAACCTAAAAAGCAGCATAAAATAAACTAGCTGATCTCTGCATCATCAATCCGCACAAGGGATTTTAGCTTATTTTGGAATAATCATCTCACAAAATAGCCGATTTTAACCACTGTATTCTTTATAAAGTTTATGGTAAAAAGCTGGATCAGCCGTTTATCAATAGGTAATATTCGAAGTACAAAAATTTTGTTCAGCCGATTAATGAGTACGCCAGTTAATGATATCCAACTATTTTGCGCTATATGGCCCATGGGGTTCTCTTTTAAGCGGCGAACTCGTTTATGTGCACTGACCCTGCACAAAACGAGACGAGGCGGGCGGGTAGCCTTTTCCAGACTTGGCCGGACTCGAGAATTCTCTATTATCTCATAAGTATTCCGCCCGCCTGGGTGGCACTTTACGTAGTTAGCATGCTGTTAATGTTTTCGCCGTGGCAAAGAGAACCCCATGGACCATTAAGGTATTTATAAAAAAGTTTAATCTTTTACTTCTTTACGTACTCATTAACCGGATGAAACAAAAATTTTAAATTAGATCATCTCTGAAAAATTGGTCGATTACAAGGATTCCATGGGTCAAGAGTTCAAGTAGGCTAACACTTGAATTTTAGACCAATTTTTCTAGACTAATTGGAAGAAGAGCCTACAATAAATATTCCAGGATAAAACGGAGGCATGAAATGAAAAGATCCGGGAACGCGTCAATTATCATTTTACTATCTCTAATAATTATTTCGGTAATTTCCGTTCAGGCTGTTAATGCGGATGACGGGGAGGGCAAGGTTTATACCCTGGATGAGAGTATCAGGGAGGCATTTGAAAAGAACTGGGCCATTAAGGAGAAAGAGGAGAAGATCGAAGAGAATGGATTTGTGGAAAAGCAGGCCAAAGCCGGCTTTTTACCCACATTCAGCACTTCTTACAGTTATACCAGGCTTGGTGAAAAAATGACTATCAAATCACCGGCCTTTACAGCTTTTGCCGGGGGAGCCGGCGGCTCGGAGATAGAAATCGGGTCCCAGAACAATTATCAATGGAGAGGATCGATTACCCAGCCTTTGTTTACAGGTTTTGCCCTGACCAGTTCACTTGAGCTGGCGAAGCTGGGCATAGATCAATCAAAAATGGACCTTGAGATAGAAAAGCTTGACTTGGCGTTAGGGGTGAAAGAGGCCTATTTCAATATATTAAGGGCTGATAAGGGGATAGATGTCGCAGAAAAGGCTGTCGAATCATTAAAGTCCCATCTTGAAGTGGCAACCAATTTTTACGAGGTGGGGATGATCCCAATAAATGACCTGTTGAAGGCGGAAGTGGAGCTGGCAAATGCTCAACACGACCTAATAAAGGCCCAGAATGCATCGCAGTTTGCTAGGGCCTCCTTTAATAACCTATTGGCAAGACCGATCAACAGTGAAGTAGAGATTGAAGACATACTGATCTATCAGCCGGAGAATCCCGATTTTGAAGATTATTTAAATATGGCCCTTAAGAATCGGCCTGAGATAAAAACACTTGAAATAGGTAGTATGCAGATTGATCAGCAGATTAAGTTAGCAAAGAGCGAATATTATCCCGAGATTGCGTTGACTTGCGACTATATTAAGGAAGGGGATACTCCTGGCGTATCAGGTAGCCTATTTCATGAAGCAAGTACTTGGCAGGCCGTTTTAGGTCTTTCATGGACCTTTTGGGACTGGGGCAAAACAAGGTCCTCAGTGAGGCAGAATGAGAGCCTTAAGAGACAGCTGGTCCAGACAAAAAAGATCTTGGAAGATGGGATTGAACTTGAAATTAAAAAGGCTATTCTGGATCTCCAGGAGGCGGAGAAAAATATGCCGACCGCCAAGAAGGCTGTTCAACAGGCTGAAGAGAATCTTAGGGTAAGTGAGGAGCGTTACAAGACTCAGGTAACTACATCTACGGAGGTCCTTGACGCCCAGACACTTCTTTCACAGGCGAGGATGAATTACGATAATGCCTTATATGATCATAATCTGGCAAAAGCTATGTTATTAAGGACCATTGGGGAGTATTAGGGCAGATAAAAGGGATTAAGTCGTTTGTTGGAACAAAGATAAATAAAAGAACTGGCAGGGAATAAGACCCGGCGCAAGGTTCATGGCGCAAGGCTCAAGGTAAAAAGCGGTAATTCTTTAAAGATTTTCCCTGCGCCCTGTGCCTTGCGCCGTGCGCCATTTCGCTTTCAGCAAGAGCTGGCGGGCTTCTTGATTGGCTGAAAAGACTTATAGTATTCCAATATTGAGAACACTATGATCCAGATATACCGGTTATCAAAGAGCTTTGGGACGAATATCGTCCTGGATAATATAGGCCTTAGGATTAGAAGAGGTGAATTTGTCTTTATCACGGGCCCGAGCGGTGCCGGCAAGACAACCTTTCTGAGGCTTATCTTCGGTTCTGAGCGACCCGCGAGCGGCCAGATATTGATTAACGGGATTAATCTGACCCGGATCAGGAAACCGAATCTGGATTTGTTACGCAGGAAGATAGGGTTTGTATTTCAGGACTTTAAGCTTTTGAATAATAAAACGGTATACCAGAACGTTGCCTTGGCTTTGGAGGTTACGGGAGAAAGGCCGACCATCATCCGCAAAAAGGTCCATCAGGCCCTCAGAGCCGTTAATTTGGCTAAAAAACAGAAGGCCTATCCGTTACAGCTTTCGGGGGGCGAGCAGCAAAGAGTAGCCATAGCAAGGGCCATTATTAATGATCCCCTGATCCTTATCGCGGATGAGCCTACAGGAAATCTGGACCCGGATATAACCAGAGAGATTATACTGCTATTTCGAAGCATTAATCTAAGGGGTACGACTGTAGTCATAGCTACCCACAGCAGAGAGTTATTGAGGGACACAGGGCAAAGGATTATAGCCTTAAACCAGGGAAAGATAACTGAAGAGATTAGAGAATGAGAGCAAGAATCTGGATCTATTATTCTAAAACTGCGGTTCAGAACATATTGAATAACCGTTTGATCCATATGATCAGCATGGGTACCATAACAATATCCATGCTGCTTTTGGGATCATTCATGCTTCTGTCGGTCAACCTAAACAACTGGTTGAAAGAATGGGGAGAAGGCCTTACCATGTCGGTCTATCTGGAGGATGGAATAGATGAAAAGGATAAGCAGAACATAGAAAAAAAATTGTTGAATATTCAAGGTGCGGATATAAAGGGATTTATCTCAAAAGAACAGGCAATGATTCATTTAAAGGAAAGTCTGGGCGCCCAGAGCGGGTTGCTGGACGGCCTAAAAATGAACCCTCTTCCGAGTTCATTTGAACTCGTTTTCAAGGAGGTGGATGATCCTGGAATCGATCCCCGGCAGATAAAAGGTTCTTTGGAAGAGATGGAGGGGGTCGATGAAGTTCAATATAGCGAGCAATGGATAGAGCGGTTTGAAGGAGTAATGTTCGTATTCCGGGTCGTAGGTTTTATAATTGGGGGTCTTCTTTGTATCGCGGTCCTTTTTATCACCGCTAATACCATAAAGCTGGCTATCTATTCGCGGCGAGATGAGATAGAAATATATAAACTTGTTGGCGCAACAGATTCGTTTATTAAAATCCCATTCCTTATAGAAGGCGCTATCCAGGGAATACTCAGCGGTTTAGCTGCCTTTATTATCCTTTTCTTTGTTTACTTGGTCTTTTCGGAAAAAACAGTCCATTTGTTGGGCCTGCCTGTAATTGAGATAGCCTTTTTATCATTTAAAAACGCGTTATTTGTCGTTCTACTCAGTCTTTCCCTGGGTTTTACGGGTGCGCTGATTGCTATAGGACGGTTTTTCAAGGCATGAAATGAGACTATCTCCTGTTAAAAGTCTTTATATTTTTAGTATGTTTTTGCCTATTTTTATTTTGGGATTGCCTTCCCCTACCACCGGCTTGGCTGAATCTGAAGAAGAGATAAGTCAGATGGAGCAGATTGTCGAAGATCTGCAGAGAGAAAAAGAGCAATATAAGATCTTTGATTTAAAGGAAAAAGGTCTCCTAGAACAGCTTTCATCCCTTGAAAAGCATATCATGGAAAGAAGGATTATATTAAAGGAGTTAGAGGAGGAGATTCAAATCAGAAAAGCAGAATATAAGGAGCGGCAGGGACATCTCAAGGAATTAGATGATGCTTTAACTCAGATGGAGGATTTGCTGGGTAAAAGACTTGTCGCATTTTACAAATACGCCAGAAGGGGTTATATCAAAATCCTTGTAACCACGGGGGGGCTGGATCAGTTAAATCACAGGATAAAATATCTCCGGGTTATCCTGAATGAAGACCGTCGGATAATGGAAGAAACAGCCGAAAAAAAGGAGAATTACCGGAAAGGGGTATTTTTGCTGGAGGAAAAACTAGCAGCCATAGCTGAACTGGAGAAGGAGGAGAAGCTCCGTGTATCCGAACTGAAGGAAGATGTTGAAGAAAAAGTGTTGTTGCTCGCGAAGATTCATAGGGAAAAGGAGTTTTATGAGATCGCGGTAAGGGAATTAGAAGCAGCCGCCAGAGATTTAAAGGAAACCCTATTAAACCTGGAAAGCGATGAACAGAAGAGGCAGGGGTTGCCCACAAATTTTGTGAAGGCAAAGGGGAAATTACCTCTTCCCCTTAAGGGAGAGATCGTAAAAGAGAGTGAAAAGTCAGGGGAAAAGGATTTTAATACACTCAAAGGAATCTATATCAGGGGTAATTTCGGATCGGATGTAAAGGCTGTTTTCCCGGGAAGGGTTGATTTTTCCGGCCAGTTAAAGGGCTACGGACAGGTGGTTGTGATAAATCACGGTTCCCGGTTTTATACTATCTCGGCATATCTGCTGAAGAGGAACAAACTGGAGGGTGAAATGGTAGCAGAAGGCGAAGTAATCGGACAGGTCGGTGAGACGGGCATGTTAACCGGACCGGCGCTATACTTCGAGATAAGAGAAGCAGATACAAACCTGGAGCCCCTGGAGTGGCTAAAAGTTGATTGACCTTTGATTATATACTGGGATAAAATACAAAAATTACTATATGTGAGGGCAATAAGATGGCATCAAATAAGAAAAAGTTATTCCTGAATATAACTGTTATCGCCTTTTTAATCCTTGGTATGTTTTTTATAAATAACAAGATTAGAGATGTTAAGGCGGATACCAGTGAGATATACAAGAATATAGAGGTGTTCACCGAAGTATTGAGCCTGGTTGAAGAAAATTATGTGGAACCTCGAGAATCAGAGGAACTTATAAATGGCGCAATAAAAGGATTGGTGGGGAGTCTTGACCCACATTCTTCATATATGACCAAGGAGGAACATGAGGATCTGCTCATTGCCACGGAAGGTAGCTTCACCGGCATCGGTATTGAGATAACTATAAAAGAAAATGTGCTCACGGTTGTTTCACCCATAGAAGATACACCGGCTTATAAGGCAGGATTAAAGGCCGGAGACAAGATAGTGAAGATAGGAGATAAAATTACAAATGATATGACCTTAACGGATGCCGTAAAACTTATAAGGGGTAACAAGGGGACGGAAGTGACCTTGACCATAAGTCGTGAAGGCGTGGATAATCCGCTTGTATTTGAGATAACCAGGGATGTGATCCCTTTGAGGAGTGTCAAGAGTTGTTTGCTTGATTATAATATAGGGTATGTCCGTATCTCTAATTTTCAGGGCAAGACTGCGGAGAACCTGATCGCGGCCTTGGATGGTCTTGAGGAAGAACAGGAATTAAAAGGATTAATATTGGATCTTAGAAACAATCCAGGAGGGTTGCTGGAGCAGGCGGTAATGGTGTCGGACGAATTCCTGGATTCGGGAGTAATTGTTAGCACCAGAGGCAGAAATGAAGAGCAGAATATGAAGGAATATGCCGAGGAGAACAAAAAAGAGAGAAATTACCCGATAATCGTGCTGGTCAATGGTGGTAGTGCAAGTGCTTCGGAGATTGTTGCGGGTTCCCTGCAGGACAACAAAAGGGCCCTGATACTGGGAACGAGGACTTTCGGAAAGGGATCTGTACAGACGGTCCTAGCTCTCTCGGATGGCTCCGGTCTGCGTTTGACTACCGCCAGGTATTATACCCCGAGCGGCCGGTCAATTCAGTTAAGCGGGATATCCCCTGATATAGAGATACCCTATGTCCCTCAAGACAAAGAGGCAGAGGATGAAACCCCTCGTTTTATGAGAGAGGAAGACCTGGAAGGTCATATGCAGAACGAGGAGTCTGAAGAAGAAGGGATTGAGGAAGAGGGTAAAGAAATGATTGAGGAAGAGGGTAAAGAAATGATTGAGGAAGACATGGAAGAAGATGCGAAGGAAGATGTGGGGGAAGATGCGGATAATGAAGAGGAAGCTTCCGACCTACTGCTTAAGGCAGCCCTTGAGAAAGATAATCAGGTTCTACAGGCCGTTCAATTGCTTAAATCCTGGGATGTTATATTAGGAATCAAGACCAGCTTGTGAATAAACTGGTTCATCATTCGTCTTCGTGCTTCTTTGTTTGGTATTCTGTCCTCCATGGGTCTTTGGTTTCAACCTTTGATATTGATTCTTGGTCTGTAACTCTCGGCAATGAAGCCTGTTTAATCCCGGTAAATATCCCTGGTTAGTGCGGTCTATTATATGGATACCAGAGTAACATAAGACTGCTAATCTCCGGTTCGTCAATGTTAATCAAAAAAAGAGGTCTTTTCCTCCTAAGCTCAATCTTCCTGGCGTTTTTAGTTATCCTGGGATTGGCCCTTTGTTTCCCTAATATCACCACCAAGACGCCTTTCACCTTGTATGAAGAGATTTATTCTGTATCCTCCGAGTTCAACGACAAAATCGGCGAGATCGATAAAGTGGTCTATGGGGCCCTTTTTCAGATGGGGGTTGAAGAAAAAGATGTCTTTTTTTTAAACGTAATACCAAGTTATGAAAGGGAATATGAATGGGATTACACCGAGTTGTTAATAAATTTGCCTAACAGGGAACACGCTGTTGCCCTCCAAAAGATAATAGATGTTGGATTATGGGAGTTAGGGCCATCGGTAACCTTTGATACGGAAATGAGTTCAGCCAGCGAGATTGTCTACCGTATCTATGTGCTCGGACTTTTTGTCCATAAAATAGGATTAAGGTATGGAGAGCAGTTAAAGATAGACCGTGAGGCTGTCCCGAAAGTTGCGATCATCATCGATGATATTGGCTATGATACGGATCTGGCGATATCTTTTATGGAGCTTGATATACCTTTAAGCCTTTCGGTTCTCCCCTGGGCCCCTCGCACCGAAGAGATAGTCAATATAGCAAACAGCAGGAGGTCGGAATTGCTTCTACATCTGCCCATGCAGCCGAAAAACTATCCTGATTTGGATCCTGGGCCCGGGGCCTTGTTAGTTGATATGGATGAGCAGAGGATAAGAAGCATTATTGGTGAGGATATAAAGCAGGTTCCGGGACTTCGGGGTGTGAACAATCATATGGGATCGTGTTTTACTGAAAGATCCGATAAGATGAGAATAGTATTGGAGGAGGTAAAAGAACGGGATTTGTTCTATTTAGACAGCAGGACAACCACCAGGACTGTAGCCTTTGATCTTGCTAAAGAGATGGGTGTGCCCGCGGTAAAAAAGAGCATTTTTTTAGACAATGAGGTGTCTTCAGCAGCAATAAAACTGCAGATGGAAAGACTTCTCGGGATAGCAAGGTCTTCTGGTGAAGCTGTAGGCATAGCTCACCCTCACAAGGAGACGGTGAAGGTTATACAAGATTATACCTACAAGCTGAAGACGGAGTTTAAGGTAGTTCCTGTCTCTGAATTGGCAGAGTAGGCTTTTTATTAACTAGGACAAAGGAGCAAACAGTTGAAAGTCCCCTTACTCGATTTAGGAACACAATATAAGAATCTTGAGGATGAGATAATGTCGGCGACCGAGGCAGTCTTCCGGTCCCAGAGGTTTATCCTAGGCCCTAGGGTAGAGGAGCTTGAAGAAAAGATAGCCGAATATTGCGGCTGTCGATATGGCGTAGGGGTATCTTCAGGCACGGACGGCCTGTTAGTCTCTCTAATGAATGCGGGCGTGAAATCCGGTGATATGGTTATTACCACCTCCTACACGTTTTTTGCAACCGTGGGGGTTATTATGCGGTTGGGCGCTTTGCCTGTCTTTGTGGATATAGATAGGGAGACCTATAATATGGATCCTGATAAACTGGAGGAGTTATTGGGTTCCATGGATGAAGAAAAACGAGCTAAGGTTAAGGCTGTTTTACCCGTACACTTATACGGACAATGCGCCGATATGGAGAAGATCATTGAAACAACCCGTATATATAATCTAACCGTGGTCGAGGATGCGGCGCAGGCCATAGGGGCCGAATACAGATTCAGTGACGGCTTAATAAAGAGGGCTGGTTCCATGGGAGATTATGGCTGTTTCTCTTTTTATCCCACAAAAAACCTGGGGGCCTTTGGTGAGGGAGGGATGGTGGTCACGGATAACGAATACATATGTAATATGCTGAAAATACTACGTAATCATGGTGATGTGGGGAGGTACAGCCATAGTTATATCGGGGGAAATTTCAGACTTGATGCCCTGCAGGCCGCAATATTGCTGGTTAAGTTGAAATACCTGGATGATTGGACGGAGAGGCGAAATAAAAATGCAAATACCTACAGGGAATTATTTAAAGATGCGGGCATTCAGGATATTTCTTTGCCGTTTGAAAAGGAGCACCGGCATATCTACCACCAGTTCGTGATAAGAGTAAAGGATAGAAGAGATGAATTGAAAAGGTTTTTGATAGATAACGGGATAGGCTGCGAGGTATATTATCCCATTCCGCTTCATATGCAGGAATGTTTTAAGAATTCAATGAGTTATAACAGAGACGATTTTCCTGTTTCAGTGGAAGCATCTGAGAGCACCCTTGCGTTACCGATATATCCTGAGCTGTCAATGGACCAATTAAGATATGTTGTTGATACTATTAACAAATTCAAAGAGACAAACTAAAGTTCTGTCCTTTTCTAAAAAACCAAAAAAATACTTGACATATAAGAATGAAAAGTTTAAGTCTATTGATCCCTTTTGGGAGATCTGTGTGAATAATTCTGTTGACAAGAATCTTATGAGGGATTAAAATTTATTTGGTATTTGTTCTTTGAAAACTAAATAGTGATGCCGCTTGGGTCAATAGAAAAATAAACCATTTAGGTTAAATTATGCAGTTTAACTGGAGAGTTTGATCCTGGCTCAGAATGAACGCTGGCGGCGTGCATAACACATGCAAGTCGAACGAGAAATCGGGCACTCAGGCAACTGATTGCTTGAAAGTAAAGTGGCGCATGGGTGAGTAACGCGTGGGTAACCTGCCCTTGAATCCGGGATAACTTCGCGAAAGCGTTGCTAATACCGGATATTGTTCCCAAGGCTGTGGCTTTGGGAATGAAAGGTGACCTCTTCATGAAAGTTGGTGTTTAAGGAGGGGCTCGCGTACCATTAGCTTGTTGGTGGGGTAATGGCCTACCAAGGCGACGATGGTTAGCTGGTCTGAGAGGATGATCAGCCACACTGGAACTGAAACACGGTCCAGACTCCTATGGGAGGCAGCAGTGAGGAATTTTGCGCAATGGGGGAAACCCTGACGCAGCAACGCCGCGTGAGTGAAGAAGGCTTTCGAGTCGTAAAGCTCTGTCAAGTGGGAAAAATGCCTTTTGATTAATAGTCAAAGGGTTTGATGGTACCACTAGAGGAAGCACCGGCTAACTCCGTGCCAGCAGCCGCGGTAATACGGAGGGTGCGAGCGTTGTTCGGAATTACTGGGCGTAAAGGGCGTGTAGGCGGTATGGTAAGTCGGACGTGAAAGCCCTGGGCTTAACCCAGGAAGTGCGTTCGATACTGCCATTCTTGAGTATGGGAGAGGAGAGTGGAATTCCCAGTGTAGAGGTGAAATTCGTAGATATTGGGAGGAACACCCGTGGCGAAGGCGACTCTCTGGACCAATACTGACGCTGAGACGCGAAAGCGTGGGGAGCAAACAGGATTAGATACCCTGGTAGTCCACGCCGTAAACGATGAGAACTAGGTGTAGCGGGTATTGACCCCTGCTGTGCCGAAGTTAACGCATTAAGTTCTCCGCCTGGGGAGTACGGCCGCAAGGCTAAAACTCAAAGGAATTGACGGGGACCCGCACAAGCGGTGGAGCATGTGGTTCAATTCGACGCAACGCGAAGAACCTTACCTGGATTTGACATCCTCTGACAGTCTTGGAAACAAGATCTTCCCTGCTTGCAGGGACAGAGTGACAGGTGCTGCATGGCTGTCGTCAGCTCGTGTCGTGAGATGTTGGGTTAAGTCCCGCAACGAGCGCAACCCTTTTTTCTAGTTGCCAGTATTAAGTTAGGCACTCTAGAGATACTGCCTCGGTTAACGGGGAGGAAGGTGGGGATGACGTCAAGTCCTCATGGCCTTTATATCCAGGGCTACACACGTGCTACAATGGGCTGTACAAAGAGTTGCCACTCTGCGAGGAGGAGCTAATCTCAAAAAGCAGTTCTCAGTTCGGATTGGAGTCTGCAACTCGACTTCATGAAGTTGGAATCGCTAGTAATCGTGGATCAGCATGCCACGGTGAATACGTTCCCGGGTCTTGTACACACCGCCCGTCACACCACGAAAGTCGACTGTACCAGAAGTTGCCGGGCTAACCCTCGATTCGTCGGGGGAGGCAGGTACCTAAGGTACGGCCGGTAATTGGGGTGAAGTCGTAACAAGGTAGCCGTAGGGGAACCTGTGGCTGGATCACCTCCTTTCTAAGGAAGATTCCTAGGTCAATCCTTAAGCGGTTATCACTATTTAGTTCTGAGAGAGCAAGGCGAATTAAGAGAAGAATTCGGGTTTTGGACTAAGGAAGAATTAATTACCGTAATCCGAGATCGCCATTCCGTAGTGGATGGGCCTATAGCTCAGTCTCGGTTAGAGCGCACGCCTGATAAGCGTGAGGTCGTTGGTTCAATTCCAACTAGGCCCACCAGCTAGAGTCTAGAGACTTGAAACTAGAGACTAGTGGGGAGGCAGGTTAGATCAAGCGCATTGTAATAATTGAGCTCATAATAATCTAGCATCTAGTATCCAGTTTCCAGTATCTAGTTTGGGGGGTGTAGCTCAGTTGGGAGAGCGCCTGCCTTGCACGCAGGAGGTCATCGGTTCGAATCCGTTCACCTCCATCAATATTGAAGCTCAAAGTTGAAAGCTCAAAGCTGAAGGATATTTAAAGATATTTTCGGCTTTGAGCTTTGAGCCTTGAGCTCAAGGGCAAATGCCCGGGTAGTTCTTTGAAAACTGAATACAGAGTAATATAGTTTCAAAGGTGCCTTAATAAAAGTAGCAATATTGGTAAATGATTATGGCCAAGCTACTAAGGGCAGACGGTGGATGCCTTGGCGCTGGATGACGATGAAAGACGTGGCTAGCTGCGATAAGCTTCGGGGAGCCGCTAAACAGGTTTTGAGCCGGAGATCTCTGAATGGGGAAACCCATCTCGGTTAATACCGGGATATCTATTACTGAATACATAGGTAATAGAGGTGAACGAAGGGAACTGAAACATCTTAGTACCTTCAGGAAAAGAAAGCAACCGCGATTCCCAAAGTAGCGGCGAGCGAAATGGGAAAAGCCCAAACCGGATACATGTTCAAGCCTGCAAGCCTTGTGTATCCGGGGTTGTGGGGCCTTATCGGAAGAACTTGCAGGTTCTTCGGCAAGTCAGAAACTCTGCGAATAGCAGAATCCGCTGGAAAGCGGAACCATAGAGGGTGATAGTCCCGTAAGCAAAATTCGTGGAACTTGCTGGATAAGGTTCCCAAGTACCGCGGGACACGTGGAACCCTGCGGGAATCCGGGAGGACCATCTCCCAAGGCTAAATACAAGCCAGCGACCGATAGTGAACTAGTACCGTGAGGGAAAGGTGAAAAGAACCCCGGTGAGGGGAGTGAAATAGTACCTGAAACCGTCTGTCTACAAGCAGTGGGAGGACTATTGGGATTATAAAGGGTTCGCCCTTTTTATTCCAAGTTCAACCGCGTGCCTTTTGCATAATGAGTCAGTGAGTTACTCTGTACTGCGAGGTTAAGCCGCCAGGTGTAGCCGTAGCGAAAGCGAGTCTTAACAGGGCGATTTAGTAGTATGGAGTAGACCCGAAGCCAGGTGATCTATCCATGGACAGGGTGAAGCCTCGGTAACACGAGATGGAGGCCCGAACCCACTAACGTTGAAAAGTTAGGGGATGAGCTGTGGGTAGGAGTGAAAGGCTAATCAAACCTGGAGATAGCTGGTTCTCCCCGAAATATATTTAGGTATAGCCTTACAAATTGAGTAATGGGGGTAGAGCACTGGATGGGCTAGGGGTCCTACCAGATTACCAAACCCAACCAAACTTCGAATACCATTACTTTTATTGTAGGAGTCAGACTGCGGGAGATAAGTTCCGTGGTTGAGAGGGAAAAAGCCCAGACCGCCGGCTAAGGTCCCTAAATATGTGCTAAGTGGAAAAGGAAGTGGAAACGCATTGACAGCCAGGAGGTTGGCTTAGAAGCAGCCATCCTTTAAAGAAAGCGTAACAGCTCACTGGTCAAGTGATTCCGCGCCGAAAATATAACGGGGCTTAAGCACATTACCGAAGCCGCGGACCTTTTGCGCATAGCGCTAAGCGCATAGAGCAAAACGATAGGAGGATGAAGTCTTTTCGTTATGAGCTGTGCCTTTTGCGCTATGCGTGAGGGGTGGTAGGGGAGCGTTCCATTCCGGGTTGAAGCCAGACCGTGAGGACTGGTGGACTGAATGGAAGTGATCATGCTGACACGAGTAACGATAAAGCGGGTGAGAAACCCGTTCGCCGTAAGCCCAAGGTTTCCTGAGTAAAGTTAATCTTCTCAGGGTTAGTCGACCCCTAAGCCGAGGCCGAAAGGCGTAGGTGATGGGAAACAGGTTAATATTCCTGTACCACCATATTGGCGTTTGAGTGATGGGGGGACGCAGGAGGGTAGGCCATTCCGGTGATGGATGTCCGGATTCAAGCTGGTAGGTGGAGAGAATAGGCAAATCCGTTCTCTCATTCAACACCGAGAAGCGATGAGGAACCCTTTTAGGGTACAAACTGGTTGATCCCATGCTGCCAAGAAAAGCCTCTAGCGAGTCAATACGGTGGTCGTACCGCAAACCGACACAGGTAGGCAGGGTGAGTATCCTAAGGCGCTCGAGAGAACTCTGGTCAAGGAACTCGGCAAATTGACACCGTAACTTCGGGAAAAGGTGTGCCTCCACTAGGTGAAGAGATTTACTTTCGGAGCCGAAGGAGGTTGCAGAGAAATGGGGGTGGCGACTGTTTACTAAAAACACAGGACTCTGCTAAGTCGCAAGACGATGTATAGGGTCTGACGCCTGCCCGGTGCTGGAAGGTTAAGGGGATTTGTTATCTGCCTTCGGGTAGAGAAGCTTTGAACCGAAGCCCCAGTAAACGGCGGCCGTAACTATAACGGTCCTAAGGTAGCGAAATTCCTTGTCGGGTAAGTTCCGACCTGCACGAATGGCGTAACGACTTCCCCACTGTCTCGACCAGGGACTCGGTGAAACTGAATTCGCGGTGAAGATGCCGCGTACCCGCGAAAAGACGGAAAGACCCCGTGAACCTTTACTACAGCTTGACATTGGATTTTGGGCTAGTATGTGTAGGATAGGTGGGAGACTGCGAAGTCTCGACGCCAGTCGGGATGGAGTCAACCTTGAAATACCACCCTTATTAGTTTAGAGTTCTAACCTTGGCCCGTTATCCGGGTTGGGGACAGTGTCTGGTGGGTAGTTTGACTGGGGCGGTCGCCTCCTAAAGAGTAACGGAGGCGCGCGAAGGTTCCCTCAGGCTGATTGGAAACCAGCCGTAGAGTGTAAAGGCATAAGGGAGCTTGACTGTGAGACTGACAAGTCGAACAGGTACGAAAGTAGGTCTTAGTGATCCGGCGGTTCCGCATGGAAGGGCCGTCGCTCAACGGATAAAAGGTACTCCGGGGATAACAGGCTTATCGCGTCCAAGAGTTCACATCGACGACGCGGTTTGGCACCTCGATGTCGGCTCATCGCATCCTGGGGCTGGAGCAGGTCCCAAGGGTTTGGCTGTTCGCCAATTAAAGCGGTACGTGAGCTGGGTTTAGAACGTCGTGAGACAGTTCGGTCCCTATCTTTCGTGGGCGTAGGATATTTGAGAGGATCTTTCCCTAGTACGAGAGGACCGGGATGGACGAACCCCTGGTGTTCCAGTTGTCGCGCCAGCGGCATTGCTGGGTAGCTATGTTCGGAATGGATAACCGCTGAAAGCATCTAAGCGGGAAGCCAACCTCAAGATAAGATATCCCCTTCCCGATGGCAACATTGGGAACTGAAGACCCCTTGTAGACTACAAGGTTGATAGGCCAGGTGTGTAAGTGCGGTAACGTATTCAGCTAACTGGTACTAATAGGTCGTGAGGCTTGGCCATAATTTTTTATATATCTTTGATCTTATTACCTGTGTTTTGTTAAATATTTCGGCTATCAGCGTTCAGCTTTTAGCAAAGAACAAATACAATTATTTTTCTGACTGCTGATTGCTGATAGCTTAACGCTAAAAAGATTTTCCGGCGGCAATAGCGAAGAGGTCGCACCCGTTCCCATTCCGAACACGGAAGTTAAGCTCTTCAGCGCCGATGGTACTGCGTGGGAGACTGCGTGGGAGAGTAGGACGTCGCCGGAATTTATTTTAAGGCCCCTTGAGTATTCAAGGGGCTTTTTTTGGTTGGAAAATCACCTGTCAAAATTCACCAATTAACTGAGGGCTGGTCATAAATAATGGTTTACAAAATCCTCTAATATACTAATATTATGCACATTATTAATATATTGGAGGATGCTATAGTCAATAATAACAGTCCCTTCGTACAAATTTTGCGCCTCGTGGATGAGGTTTACGAAGCGGAAGGACCCAAGCCAATGGGCCGAGGAAGGCCCAGAAGCTATAAGGATCTCGTGATCCTGAAGGTATTTATCGTTATGGTCATCAAGCGTATTAAGACTTTCAAGGGGTATAATATTGGGGTCAACTATCCAGGGGCTCCAAACGGTCGTATGGACCTGGATGATTGGTTTATAGATTCACTTAATAGTGCTGTTGATTGGATATACGACAAATTCTTGAATACATGGCCTGTATATATCTATTATTATTATCTTTATGAATGATAATGATGCCAACATTAAAACGTACTAAATTAATTACTATAGGTATAATAGCCATAATATTGTTTTCGGGGGATGCCGTTGCCGTCGATCTTAAGGAAAAAACCGATATATTGATAAACAGATTGTCCTCAGTTCTCCCGGACCAATGGCGATTGGAGAAAGTCGATAATCCGGAAAAGTCTTGGTGGATGTTCTATAAGAAATCTGAGTTTATTGAAATCAGGTTGGTTGGCCCCAGGATGTCCGGCTATCGATACAAACTCCCATCAGGAGAGACAAAGGATATATTGTACCGTAACGAAGCCATCTACCTCTGGATAACGCCGTCGTCCTTTGATGATGGATGGACTTTGTGGCGGCGTTTTCGCTATCATTTTTGGAAGGCGTACGTAAAATTGCCGGATATCATACCGACAAGATTTGGGGTAAAAATCTATGTAAAACCAGGCTGTGTCGCCATCGAAGAACTTATTCCCGAATCTGGTAAGTATCCATATCCGGCCCGACCTATTTATGGAAAGGGAGCCAAGAAGGGATCATGGCCGGATTGGAAGGCTGATATCGCTAAGGCGGTAAAATGATATTAGTTTAGGGGTTAGAAACAATAATTGCCATACAGACTTTGGAATCGCATATGGCGATCGTGGAACAAACTGCCTAGGGTTGATGCTTTCGATTTATCTATATCCTGTTCATGAATACCTGGGCACACTTGAGGTGGATGATGTAATGATTGTGATACGGGCATTCAATAGTCATAAAATAATTGTGGGTATAATAGCCATAATATTGTTTTCATTGTTTTCTGTGAATACCTTTGCCGCTGCGGACGATCTTCAGGAAAAAACATCTTTATTGATAAACAAATTATCCTCTGTTCTCCCGGACCAATGGCGATTGGAGAAAGTGGATAATCAGGAAAAGAAGGCCTGGTGGATGCGCTATAATGAAAGTGAATTTATTAAAATCAGGTTGGTTGGTTTCAAGAGGGCTGGCCATCGATATAAACTCCAATCAGGAGAGACAAAGGATGTATTATATAGTAACGAAGCCATCTACCTCTGGATAACGCCGTCGTCCTTTGATGATGGATGGACTTTGTGGCGGCGTATTCGCTATCACTTTCAGAAGGCATACGTAAAATTACCGGATGTCATACCGACAAGATTTGGTCTTAAAATCTATGTAAAACCCGGCTGGTGGGCCGAAAAAGCACCTTCCGTGCCACATGTACTAGAGGCCCGAACTATCTATGAAGAGGGGGCTAAGAAGGGATCATGGCCGGATTGGAAGGATGATATAGCTAAGGCGGTAAAATAACAAAGGGGGATACCCATGTATAAGATCAGAATCACCTTTATCACGTTCCTGATTTCTTTCTTTGCCGCCAATGTCATGGCAGAAGAACCAAAGATGTTCTTTGCTGAATATCGTTTAATTCATCCCGAGATCAAAGAGGGTTCATTTGCAGCCACTTCAAAAAAGATCTGGCGGATTGGATTTAGATATTTAAGATTAGAAGAGAAGCCTGATCCAGTAGAAAAAATCCATGGTTTAATAATAAGTAATGCACCGGACACATATATAATTAACAAGTATACAAATTCAGGGCAGCATATTGTTGATAGAGCTGAAAACACAGATGTTCACGTATCAGTATTCCAAATCCAGGACTTGCCTGAGGAAATTCAAGAATTGGAAATGGGTCATGAGAATGCTTTTTTTACAAGAAATAATGCCTCATCAATGGGTTCAAAAATCATTGAAGGTATTGAATGTGATATGTACCAAACAACAATTAAAGACTTTCAGTTAACTTTGCTTAAAAGAAAAGATAATGGGAATCCACTCCAGGTTGGAATTAAGAAAGGAAAGATTGATTACAGTGTTCGATATATTAAATATGAATCAGATATTTCCCCCGATTTCAGCCTTTTTGAGGTTCCTCAAGATATTAAAATCTTAGAGGCAAACTAATTCCATGTAACATCAGGTTCATCGACGGTATGTTAGGGCGAAGAGATTACCTGTATCAACCGAATTCACTTGAAATGAAGATTCATTAACATCCACAATGATGCAACATTTATTTTGCATCTACGCTGTCTCTTTTTTTTGATTTCTAACACCTGCTACATATTGCGCTCCGGGTATGTTTTATGACGGCTAAATCTATTATTCAATAGTAACCTTTAAATAATCGTCGCGCGATAAGTATCTTTTCTATCTCTTTAGTCCCTTCAAAGATCTCAAATACCTTTGCGTCCCGCCAATAGTGTTCCACATCATATTCTTTCAGGATACCGTACCCCCCATGAAGCTGGATAGCTTCGTCCGCCACCTTGACCGCGATCTCGCAAGTATACCACTTCGCCATAGCGATAAGGGCGGGATCAACCTCGTCCTTGTCGGCCTTTATTGCCGCCCGGTATAAAAGACTCCTCCCCGCTTCAAGCAGTGTGGCCATTTCTGCAATCTTGGCCTGAACAATCTGATGTCCGGCAAGTGAAACACCAAAGGCCTTCCTCTGTTTTACATATTTCATGGCCTTTTCCAGGGCGCCTTGGGCTGTTCCCACGGCAAGGGCACCTCCTGCGTCGAGGCGAGCCCGGTTAAATAAATCCATGACTTGATAAAAACCCTTCCCTTCTGTTCCCAGCAGGTTTTCCCGGGGAACCCGAACCTCCTTGAGGGCGATTTCTCCGGTATCGGAACATCTGATGGAGAGCTTCCCATGCAACTTGTTGGCCTCATACCCCTGCCTGTCTGTTTCTATTATTATTGTACTCAACCGGTGGTGTTTCCGTGGTTCTTCGGGATTTGTAACACAAAGGACTACGAGGAAATCGGCATGATTCGCGTTTGTTACAAACATCTTATTCCCTGAGACTACATATTCGTCTCCATCTTTAATGGCCATGGTTGTAATCGCCGCCACATCACTTCCTGCATCGGGTTCAGTAGATGCCATCCCTGGCCTCCATTGTCCTGTGCATACATGGGGGAGGTATTTTTGTTTCTGCTCCTGTGTTCCAAAAAACTGTATCAGACGCGTGCCAAAATACGATGCAACCATAGTCTGAGCAATCCCCCCGTCTATGCGAGCAAATTCCTCAATAATGAGGCATTGTTCAAAATTGCCCAGCCCCGCTCCTCCATATTCCTCGTCAATAAAAACTCCGATGAATCCAAGCTCAGCAGCCTTTTGGCATAATCGTTCATCAAACTGTTCTTTCTCATCCAGCTCTCGCGCGATATCCTTAAATTCTCTTTCAGCAAATTCGCGTGCTGCCTGCTTAATATCCTTCTGTTCTGGTGTAAGCTCAAACATTTTATCCCGCCTTTTTAAAAGGTTTAGTGCAACATCATGACTATTTTGTATGTATTTTGTCCTCCGTCGATTCTTTAATACCCATCATCGTCATCATGTGCCTTCTGGGGGGCTGCTTCATGGATGCCCCGGCCCTGATTACCCTCACCGTTCCCATCATCTACCCGGTGGTTATGCTTCTGGGCTTTGACACCTTTCTGCCCAGCTTTGCCAGGTACTGAAGAGGTAAAACTTTAGGCTGGTTTCAGAACCTACCGGCAGGCCTCATAGCCCAGGTCAAAAGCCCTGATATTTAGCGGAGCCAGTTTGGCCGGGAAGCGCTCTTCTATAGCTTCCTTTATGGTGGCTATTTTTATGGGTAGCTGGTCAGTGCCGAAAAGTGCCCCCAGCATTACGATGTTGGCGGCCAGGCGGTTTCCCGCTTCCTGAGCAATTGTAGCCGCATCTAGTTGGACTATCTTTCCAGAGGCCTTAGCCAGCTGTTTTAGGATTTGCTCCAGGCTGGGGTATTTGCTCTTATCTATGGAGACGGTAAAGGGGACGATTACCGCCGTATTAACTATTACCAGGCTGGACTTGGATAGACAGGAGATATTTCTCAGTGTCTCCGATGGCTCCATACCCACCAGGGTATGGCACCTGCCGGTGGGTATAAGGGGGCCATAGACATCTTCTCCAATTCTGATGATACTGGTTACCGAGCCGCCCCTAACCGCCATTCCCAGTACCTCCGAGCCCCTGACCCTTAGCTTATCAGCCACGGACGCCTTGCCCAGCAGCTCAGACATCAGGATTACCCCCTGCCCGCCAACCCCGGTGATTAATATATTGAACTCTTTCATCATTGCTTTTTCTCCGGTATTATCGCTTGGTAGGGGCAGACCTGGGCACAGAGGCCGCAGCCGGTACACAGCGAGCTATCAATTACCGTCTTGACCCCTTCCTTTATTATGGCCGGACAGCCCAAAAGCTCAATGCAGGCGTTGCACTTCTCACCGCACTTTTCTTGGTCCACATAATAGGGGATGGTCTCTTCCTGGCGTTTTCTCTTCTCCCTCTGCTCAATTATAGTGCAGGGCCTCCGGCTGACCACCACCGCCGGCCCGGGGAACCTTATTGCCTTTTCTATAGCATTGGTGGCCTCCTTCAGTTCAAAGGGGTCCACTACTTCAACGAATTCCACCCCACAGGCCTTAGCTATCTCCTCAGGCTTGAGCCTGACCGTCTCCTCACCCATAGCGGTGTAGCCGGTGCCAGGGTGGGGCTGGAAGCCGGTCATAGAGGTGGCCGAGTTGTCCATTACCACCATGGTTATATTGGCCTTATTATAGACGGCGTTTACCAGCGGCGGTATGCCGGCGTGAAAGAAGGTGGAGTCGCCCAGGTGGGCCACTACCGGGGTGTCTATTACGTGGGCCAGCCCGTTGGCGATGCCGAAGCTACCCCCCATGCAGATGATGGTATCTGAGGCTTCCTGCGGTGGATTGTAGGCCAGGGCATAGCAGCCAATGTCACCGGGGTAGATAGGCTCAATATCTCTGCCCATCTCCTTAGCCACCCTCCGTGAGGCTACCCTGATGGCGTAGTGGGAGGCGCGGTGGGGGCAGCCGGGGCAGAGGGCAGGTGGCCGCCAGGGTAGCAGGGGAGCGGTCTCCTGCTCCAGCTTGTCTATACTGGCGAAATTTAGCGGCGTCTTAACTCTGGCTAACTTGGCGATGGCTTCGGTGAGTCTTCTGGTGGATAGCTCCCCGATTCGGGGCAGCAGGTCCTTGCCGTGAACCTTTACCGGAATATTGCCTTCCCCGACCATAGCCTTGATGTGAAGCTCAACAAAGGGGTCCAGCTCCTCGGCCACCAGTACCTCTTCTACCGAGCCCAAAAGCTCTTTTACCAGCTTCTGGGGGAGGGGGTGGGGGGTGCCAATCTTGAGTATGGACACTTTATCCTCAAGCCCCAGCCATTTTATAGCCTCTAAAGCATAGCTGTAAGATAAACCGCAGGCGATGATACCCAGCTTGGCCCCGCTAGCCAGTTTCAACTGGTTGTAGCGCAGGGTATCTACCGCCCCTCGTATTTTTTCAAACCTTTCTAGCATTAAGGGCTTGTTTATCCTGGCCTCACGTGGGGTGTAGACCAGTCGGGTGCGGTCTTTGACAAACTGCCCCTTTCTCCTCTCACCTGATATCTCGCCCAGGGTGACATCGCCCCGGGCATGGCCTATCCTGGTCACTGACCTGACCATGAACAGCTGCCCGAACCTTTCGGAGAGCTCAAAGGCATCGGCCATCATATCCTTGGCCTCCTGGACCGAGGAGGGCTCCAGGACGGGTATATAGCCCTGCAGGGCGATATAGCGGTTGTCCTGCTCGTTCTGGGAGCTCCAGGCCCAGGGGTCATCGGCGGAGAGCAGAACCAGCCCCCCTCTGGCCCCGATATAGTTGGCGGTCATCAGGGGGTCATGGGCCACGTTTAGGCCCACGTGTTTCATGGAGGCTATGGCCCTTACCCCGCAGATTGAAGCCGCCAGGGCGACCTCAAAGGCTACCTTCTCATTGGTCGACCACTCCACGTACATATCCAGCTCTCTGGCCACCCCGGCCAGGGTCTCCGTTATCTCGCTGGAGGGGGTGCCGGGGTAGGCGGCAGCCACCTGGACACCCGCCTCAATCGCCCCCCTGGCTATGGCCTCATTGCCCAGGACAAAGAGCCTCTGCCCGGGGGCATCAGAACTAATGGTTAATCGTTTCAACTTTTGTCTCCTAAATGGGCGAATTTTTCCCTCAGCTTTGGTTTTTCTATCTTCCCGGTAGGGTTTCGGGGCACCTTATCAAATACGACACGCCTCGGCCTCTTGTAGCGGGGCAGATTCTCTTCACAGAACTGGTTTACCTCTTCTTCAGTCAGTATCTCCCCCGGCTTGGGGTCAATTATGGCCAGAGCTATCTCCCCCAGCCTATTATCTGGAATGCCGATTAGGCCAGCATCGTAAACCTTGGAGTGTTGCCGGAGAACCTGCTCTACCTCTACCGGAAAGATGTTCTCTCCCCCGGAGATGACCACGTCCTTTTTTCTGTCCACGATGTAGATAAACCCCTCGTAATCCTGCCGGGCCATATCGCCGGTATATAGCCAGCCATCCCTTAGAGTTTCGGCTGTTTTCTGGGGGTTGCGGTAGTATTCCTTCATAACCCCGTTACCCTTGACCAGCAGCTCGCCAACCTCCCCCGGCACCACATCCTGGCTATTGTCATTTACGATGCGGGTCTCCCAGTTGAAGCCAGGCCTGCCGGTTGCCTCTAGCTTATGCTGGTTCTCCATGCCCAGGTTGACGCACCCCGGGCCGGTGGACTCGCTCAATCCATAGCTCCTATCGTACTGCATATTAGGGAAGTACTGTTTCCAACGCTTAATCAGGCTAACCGGTATGGGTTGCGCCCCCATATGCGTAAGCCGCCAGCAGCTCAGGTCGTAGTCCTCCTTCCTAAGCTCCCCCCTGTCCAGGGCAAGAAGGATGTCCTGAGCCCAGGGCATTAGCAGCCAGACTATAGTGCCTCTCTCTTTATGGATAACTTCAAAGATATACTGCGGGCTGATTTCAGTCAGCATTGTAGCCCTACTGCCGACAATCAGGCTGCCAAACCAGTGCATCTTGGCCCCGGTATGGTACAGGGGGGGGATAATGATAAAGTTGTCCTCATGGGTCTGATAGTGATGGCGGTTTTCGGTTATGGCCGCACATTCCATGTTCTTGTGGATAAGGAGTATCGGTTTGGGGGCCCCGGTGGTACCTGAGGTGAAGTAAAGCCCGCACCCATCCTCATCGCTTAACCTCACCTCTACTTGTTGAGGGGAAGACTGGCTTATTACCTGTTCCAGATCCTCCATACCTTCGGGCAAAGGTTGCCCAAATAGGAGGTAATACTTAATTGTGGGTAGCTGGGAGCGGACAGCTTCTACCCGGTCAATGAATTGCTCCCCCAGAACCATTGCCTTGGCTTCAGCTATATCAGCGCAGTATTTGAAATCCTGACTGGTAAATCTAAAGTTAAGCGGGACTGCCCAGGCCCCGGTTCTGATGATGCCAAAATATGATTCCAGCCAGCTAATTGAGTTGAGCATCCAATGTATTACCTTATCTCCCTTCCTGATACCCCTGGCCAGAAGGGCATTGGCTATCCTGTTTACCCTTTGGTCAAACTCCTCCCAGGTTATCTCTTTTCTTAGCCCCTGGCTCGGTTTGAGCTCAACCAGTGCCGTATCACGGGGGTACATTCGCCTATTTCTGGCTAACATCTCCGAGATAGTCATCTCTTAGCTGGTAACCTCCTAGCTTCAAACAATTTAGTTTATCACAAAAATTTCACTGATGCCAGCTTAATGGCTTCCTCCTGCTTGATAGGGGTGAGTGAAGACGGGACGCTCTTTAAAAATTCAAAAACTCGTTTGTCAATTAATTATTAAAGAGCGTCCCGTCTATAGACAATATAATGAGGCTCAATTTTGTCTGACATACAATGCCTTATTTTCTATACTCCGTTCATCAAAAAGCGAGTTCTTATCAAAAAAAACTTGACAATTACAATTGATCATGTGAAATTATCATCAAGGGTGAAAATAGACATGAAAACACACGCTTTCTTAGTTGATTTTTTTGGTTTTTTCTTTTTTAGCAGGAGGACCTGCTGTACCTAGCGTGTGTCTAAAATACAAGTCAGGTCAAAAAAACGCCGAGCACACGCTTAGGCGTTTTTTTGATATGAATGATATGGGATATAATTAACAATCCAAAATGGAGGTTGAGTACCAGATGAATACTATAAAGCATGAACCTATTCGTGTAACCTCAAGCTTCTATCAATTAGGGACCCCGGCTTTCCCTGCCTATCTGTCTATGGGTGAGATCGGGATAATCATAGAAGGGGGTACAGGTCCGACTTTTCAGATTATTGTCGATCAAATAAGGGGTATGGGAACAGATCCCGAAAAGATCAAATATATTGTGCTTACACATACCCATGCGGATCATATCGGGGGGGTCCCTCATTTCAAAAAGGCTTGGCCGCATATCAAAGTACTTGCCAGCCCGATGGCCGCCAAGATACTTCAAAAGAAGGAGCTAATCAATGAGTTTATCCTGGTTGATACCGGCATAGCCCAGCTCATGAAAGCCAAGGAGGAGATATCGCAATTGCCTCCCGCGCTGGAGGAATACGCATTCGATGTGGATAGGGTTGTGAAAGAAGGTGACAGGATTGAATTGGGATTGGGTTTGGTCTGGGACATATATGAGACGCCCGGGCATTCCCCCTGTCATATCTCCCTGTTTGAAGAGTCAGAAGGTACCCTGGTGATAGGTGATGCTACCGGTTTTTATGTGCCTGAAAGGGATGCCTTCTGGCCCAACTATTTTGTATCGCTGGAAAACTACTGTGACAGCATACGAAAGCTTGCCTCCCTTCCGGCTAAAAGAGCCGCCCTGAGCCATAATTGCGTGATAGAAGATGATGTTGGGCTGCACCTTAAAAAGGCTATGAAAGCCACTGAAGCCTATCATCGTGAACTTATGGAGAGGCTCGGCAAAGGAGAAACACCTGAAAGTATTGCTATGGATAAGGCTCGATTTGTGGACAGCCTTACCGATATCCAGCCTTTCAAGGTTATGTATGATCTCAGCCGGGTTATGGTAAAGCGTTCCCGAGAAAATCAAAGAGATGACTGTTTTGAGTTCTAAGAAATAGCTGAAGCGGAGTCTCTTACATAATCAACTGCGTTTTTAAAGATAAGTATCCCGTCTCCTTCTTTATTCTCAATGCCTTTTCCTTCCCTGACAAGGGCCTCTTTCCGCCTGGTCCAGTCAGGGTGGTTCATATACGAATGGAACGCCTCCGGGTGGGGCATAAGTCCGAATATCCTTCCAGTGGGATCACAGATTCCGGCTATGTCCCCGATGGAGCCGTTTGGATTCAGAGGCCATTTGCCATTTGCACTTTCTCCAGATCTATCGGCATACTGAAGGACAACCTGATGATCGGCAAAAAGCCTTTCTATGTCATCCTCCGAGGCATAAAATTTACCTTCCGCGTGACGTACCGGAAGATCGGTTCTGGTCATTCCGCTTGTGAATACACAGTTGGTGTCAGGGAGAACATTCAGGTTCACCCAGCAGTCTATAAAGTTGCCCGAATCATTGCCGCTAAGGGCAACTCTCCTCTCTTCATAATTCTCTCCAAAACCGGGCAGAAGTCCCAGGTTTACGAGGGACTGAAATCCGTTACATATTCCGATTATCAGTTTTCCATCGGCGATAAATTGATCAATCTGGTCTCCTATGTTGTATCTTATTTTTGAAGCCAGAATAACTCCAGCGCCGTGATCATCAGCCCAGCTGAATCCTCCCCCGAATACCAGAATGTGATAATCGGACAATTTTATTCCCGTGTCCTGTTTCTGCCCTTTTATTAATTCATTTATATGTATTCTTTGGGATTCAGCGCCTGCCAGCTTCAGGCAGTAGTCGGTTTCATAATCACAGTTGAGACCGTAACCAGTCAAAACAAGTGCCCGAACGGTTGTCATACCAATCCTCCAAAAGGTTTTTTCCAGAAGGCCTTTAGTGTCGATATATCTTCATTAATGATCTCATTCCCGGTTTTTCCTGAAATAACAAATTTTTCAGAATCGGTTGCCTTACCGGCAAGGCCGATTTTCATGCCCCTAAATAATTTTTCAAAACTCTTTTTTCTGGCCGGGTCTATGGTTACTACGAATCGTCCAGCTGACTCAGAGTAGAGTATGTCTGTATTTGAGAGATTATCAGCAGAAGGGATGTTTTTCAGTTTTATTTGCATCCCGGTGTCACCTCCTATTGCCACCAGGGCGAGATGTGCCGCCAATCCGCCACGTGACACCGCGTGAGCGGAAGAAACAAGACCATTGCTGATTGCCTTGCTTAAGACCAGATAGGAGGGCAATAGTTCTTCAACGTTTACCTGCGGCACGTTAAGACCCAACTCGTTAAATAACTGATAATACTCACTTCCACCCAGTTCATTTCTCGTTTCACCAATCACATACACAAGGTCCCCGGGAACCTTGCTTTCCATGGTAACACATTTTTCTATATCCCTGACCACACTCGATATGGTAAAGAGCAGTGTGGGAAGACCGGAAATTTTTCGCCTTTCACCGTAAGGTCCTTCTAGGTTTCCGTCTATATACATGCTGTCCTTTCCTGAAAGCAGCGGAATACCAAAGCCCAGACATAAATCACGTAAAGCCCAGTTGGATCTCACAAGTTGCGCGGCCTTGTATTTGCCATCCGGATTCAGCCGTTGATGGTACTGAACTGTCGGCCAGCAGAAATTATCCACGCCACCCAGATGGTGCGGATCTCCCCCGACTGCCAGGACTTTCCTGACAGTCTCATCAATAGTCACGGCGGTCATGTGATAGGTGTCGATCTCAGAGTATAAGGGGTTGAGTGTCTGGGATGTAGCGAGCCCTCGTTTGGACCCCAGCACTGGATTTACGACCACGGCATCAGTCGGGATATCACGGCCTTTACCCACAAGGGGCTTAATAATGCTTCCTCCCTGCACCTCGTGATCATACTGCCTGGCAATCCAGTTTCTTGAGCAGATGTTCGGGCGAGACAGGATCTCCTTCAGAATATCTCCATGTTTTTTTGGCTCGCTCAGGACTGGTTCTCTTAGACCCCTCAATTGGGGAGGTGTCCACTCGGCATCAAATTCCCACTGGGGAAAGTCAGATTCCATAAAATCCATGCTTATCAGGGCGCATGTTTTTCCTTTATAGTCCAGCCTGAGATACCCGGAGTCATTGTATTCACCTATAACCGTCGATTCAACCGCGTGTTTTTCAGATAACTCCATGAATCTTTCCAGGTTAACGGGTTTTATGGCAATGGTCATCCTTTCCTGAGATTCCGATACCCAGATTTCCCATTGGTCAAGGCCTTCATATTTCAAGGGTACTCGATCAAGGTCGACACGACAGCCGTTGCTGAATCTGGCTGATTCTCCTATGGAGGATGACAATCCACCGCCGCCGTTATCCGTTATAAACGAGATAAGGCCTTCATCCCTTGCCTCAAGCAGGAAATCATGCATTTTTTTCTGAGTATAGGGGTCTCCGATCTGGACATGGCCCGCGGGGGTGTGTTCGCTGAAGGTCTCTGACGCGGCAGTGACTCCATGGATACCGTCCTTGCCGACTCTTCCTCCGGCCATAATAATAAGATCTCCCGGCTTGGTCTTTTTTAAATGGGAAGGTTCACTGCAAACCTCAGCGGGCATTATCCCCATGGCGGTAACAAAAACAAGGCATTTTCCCAAAAAGCTCTCGTCAAAAAACAATTGTCCGAATGGAGTGGGGACACCGCTTTTGTTACCCCCGTCTTTTACACCCTCAATAACTCCGTCAAGAAGTCGTCTGGGGTGGAGGTGGGGTTTAAGATGACCACTATAATCCCTTGGCCCGACACAATATCCATACATGCCAAGGATCAGTTTGGATCCCTTACCCGTGCCCATGGGATCGCGATATATCCCCACTATTCCTGTAATAGCTCCACCATAAGCCTCCATATTTGAAGGGCTGTTATGGGTCTCTCCTGTAATAACATAATTGTACTTTTCGTCAAAACGGGCGATACCCGCGTTGTCCCATAACACCGATACTACCCAGTCTTTCTTTTCTTTAATGCTTAGAGTGGGGGTCTCGATACATGTCTTGAAAAGGCTGTCAATTGTCTCTTTGTCCCCTGTTGAAAGATCTCGGTATTTGAAAAGGGCCCTGAAGGTGTTGTGATTACAGTGGTCGCTTCTCGCCTGAGAGATATATTCAAGTTCGACGTCCGTTGGTAATTGAAGGTTGCATTTTCTTCTCTCACGAAGGATATCTTCTCTGAGAAAATAATTACGAATTATAGGAATATCGCTGTCCTGAAGGGCGAGATTCCGCTCATCTGAAAGACGTTTCAGTTCTTCGTCGCTCTTTATGGAAATTGTTGTTACACTTGGTTCATGGTTCAGGATTACCTTTGGCAATATCATGCCTATGCCTGTTTCAGGATCCCAGTCTTTCTTTGAATAGATCCTGTATTGCTGAATAATATCATTCGCCAGTATCTCACCGGCGATTTTATTTGCCTCTTCCTCGGTAAGATGACCCTGAATCTCATATATTTTGGAAGTATAGACCGCTTCTCCATCCTTCAATCTGATTTTAAGAAGGTCTTCGATTGCCTCCACAGCGGTGCTTCCGGCAGTGTCTCGCACACCGGGCCGGAATCCTATCCATATCAACCAGTCAAATTCATGGGCTATGGGTGTGAAGGCCGACTCCTCAGTCACGGGATTGGTAAAGATCTCCTTTCGGATTCTCTCTAACTGATTATCATCAAGATCGGCGTCGATGGTCAGAACCTTAATAACCCGGACATCTTCTGTTTTAAATCCGAAGTAATCCTTTGCCTTCCTTCCAAGGTTCATTCCCTCGGCGTCGGCCAATTGCTTTTTGAGCCTAATTTCCAGGCGCAGTGTCATCTGGGGCCCCTTGTTTGGTTATATGGAATTATGATAAAAACCAAAAACTTCCGGTTCATCCGGTTAATGAGTACGTAAAGAAGTAAAAGATTAAACCCTGTTATAAGTACGTTAATGGCCCCTGGGGCGCTCTTTTAAGGGGCGAAAACATTAACAGCATACTAATTATGTAAGGTGCCACCCATGCGGGCGGAATACTTACGAGATAATAGAAAATTCTCGAGTCCGGCCAAGTCTGGAAAAGGCTAGCCGCCCGCCTCGTTTTGTTTTGTGCAGGGTCATTGCACATAAACAAGTTCGCCGCTTAAAAGAGAACCACCATGGCCCATATAGCGCAAAAAATTTAGATATCATTAACTGGCGTACTCATTAACCGGATGAACCGGATTTCCGGTTAGAATCCACCCCCGGTTTATGAGTTTGTTTTCAACTTTAAATGAATTGTCTCCATGAGTCAATACGGTAACTTAATAGGAATTGGGTTGAAATGGAGCTGATCAATGCATATATTAAATTAAAATGATTGTGAGAGAATGTCCTAAACAAAATCAGTGAATTGCAGCGAGCTGAAGCCAGCATCTGGAGCGACCACTTTGGCCCGGCTAACGGGAATAGTAACCAAAAGAATATGATTAAACTAGGATTTGCAGAATAATATGATTAGTGTTAATAATATTAAAGGATCCGAGCGTTTTCCGATTTTGAATCAGGAGCGCCTTTAGTTAAAAAGAGGTAAATATGAAAGACGATAAGATATACAAGGAGAGGGGTGGCGAAAAATTGCCCAACCAGCAGGAACTTGAGAAGGAATTGAGCGAATACCTATCAAAGAAGTATGGGGACCGCATCAAGATAATATCACCTTTCCTTTTTCCCAAGGGAGAGGAGGAGAGTTCGGATGACAGCGGAACATCAGAGGGACAGGTGTCAGGCCCCTCATTTGATATGTTGCCGGAGGAGCTGGAGGCCTACCTTGATACCCTTGTAGTAAAACAGAACAGCGCCAAGGCTGTCCTGGCCACCAAGATATGCACGCACTTTAACCGGGTTAATTATCTGAAAGGTCTTTCGGATAAGAAAAAAAACGCAGGTGTGGGAATGATCAAAAATAATGTTTTAATGATAGGTCCTACCGGTGTGGGAAAGACATATATTATAAAACTGATAGCACAAAAGCTCGGTGTTCCCTTGGTTAAAGGTGATGCCACCAAATTTAGCGAAACCGGTTATGTGGGAGGTGATGTAGAAGACCTGGTAAGGGATCTGGTCTACGAAGCGAACGAAAATATCGAACTCGCACAGAATGGTATAATCTATATTGATGAGATAGACAAGATATCCTCATCAAAAAATATTATCGGCCATGATGTCTCCCGCACCGGCGTTCAGCGTGCCCTGTTAAAACCCATGGAAGAGACAGAGGTGGATTTAAAGGTCCCCCATGACGCTGTCTCCCAGATCCAGGCAATTGAACATTTCAGGAGGACAGGGAAGAAGGAAAAAAAGGTTGTGAACACAAAAAATATCCTTTTCATCATGAGCGGCGCATTTGGTGAGCTAGCAGATATAATAAAGAAGAGGCTTCAGAAACAGGGGATAGGTTTTGAAGCGGATGTAAGATCCACGGAAGTCCCCTGGGAGATATTGAAGGAGGGAACTGCCCAGGATCTGGTCGAGTTTGGATTTGAGTCCGAATTTGTGGGAAGGCTACCTGTTATTGTTGTTTTTGATGAACTGGCAAAGGAAGACCTGGTGGAGATCCTCAAAAACCCCAATAATCCCATTATCGTGGGAAAGAGGCAGGATTTTAGGGCTTATGGGATCGATATCAAATTTGAAGACGAGGCCCTCTCAAAGATAGCTGAGATAGCGGCTGAGGAAAAGACAGGGGCCCGTGGCCTTGTAAGTGCGATTGAGAAAGTGCTTATCCCCTTTGAAAAACACCTCCCGTCCACCAATATCAAAAGACTACTCGTAACCCCTGAAATGGTGGAAGATCCTGAGAGGGAACTATCAGCTCTTAATAAAAGCTGGGATGATCCTCAAAGGGCGGAGAGGTTCGAGATTATGGCCGGGCTGGAGCTTACAAGTATAATTGATTTTATATCCTCCAGAGAAGAAGATTTTAGACAGTTGTCCGGGCTTGATATCTATGAGGAAAGAAAGAGGATAATAGCCGATCTGTACATAAAGACAGCTATTGATATCAATTCCGCATTTGAAGAATTCCTTCGTACGTACAGGGAGATCAGGCAGGAGGAGGCCTTATTGAGAGAAAAGCTGGATGTGAAGATTATCCTTGAGGAAAGCGCGGTTGATGAACTTATAAGACAATCGATTGAGACAGGAAAAGATGCAGGACAAATTACGTTTTACATGGCCAGGAAACTTGAATACGGGCTCAAACTCATCAGGGACAGGTCGGGTATGAATGAATTTATTATAAATGGTGATGCAATAGCCGACATGGAGAATTACATCAATGTTCTTTTAAAGAAGTACTATAGAGAGGATATGAGTTCCGATGTGAAAAATGTTTTTCAAGATCCTAAAGCCATCGAGGAGAAATACTAAAACATTGAGCTGATTTAATGATAGGCGTTTCGAAACTTTATTGTGGCACAGTTGAACCCTCTGACCCCATTCGTTATGGAAGAATGTCCGGAGATCTCCCCCCCCATCTTCTCCAGTTTTCTATTGATAAAATGCCGGTGGTTGTATGGAATGTGACTCGTGCCTGCAACCTTAATTGTGTGCATTGCTATGCCAGATCGACTGAGAAGACCCGAGAGGATGAATTGTCAACGCCACAGGCTATGACCGTGATTGACGATTTAGCGGATTTTGGTACGCCGGTAATTCTTTTATCGGGGGGCGAACCGATGATGCGCCCCGACCTTATGGATATTGCGGCTTATGCAGTGGATAAGGGCCTGAGGGTGGTGATATCAACCAACGGCACTCTGATTGATAGACAAAAGGCTGAGGATCTGAAAAATCTCGGTCTATCATATGTCGGGGTGAGTCTGGACGGCAGGGAAGAAGTACATGATCGTTTCCGGCGTAAAAAGGGTGCCTTCAGGGACGCACTGAAAGGCATCAGGAATTGCCAGGAGGCCGGAATCAAGGTGGGACTCCGGTTCACGATGAGCAGCTTGAACAAAGGAGAGATACCATCCATTTTTGACCTCCTTGAGGATATGGATATCCCTAGGGTCTGTTTTTATCACTTGGTTTATGCGGGACGTGGCACGGAACTGATCGACCAGGACCTGTCTCACGAGGAAAGCCGCAAGGCGGTAGACCTTATCATGGACCGGACCAGAGATCTGCATGAACGGGGACTACCCAAAGAGGTCCTTACAGTTGATAATCATGCTGATGGACCATATATATATCTCAGGATGCTGAGGGAGAGGAACCCCGGGGCTGAAGAAGCGCTTCAGCTTCTTAAAATGAACGGAGGTAACAGTTCCGGTCGAGGTATAGGTTGTATTAGCTGGGACGGCTCCGTATATGCGGATCAGTTTTGGAGACACCAAAGTTTTGGGAATGTGATGGAAAAGCCCTTCAGCGGGATATGGACAGACCTTTCCGATCCCCTTATGGCCAGGTTGAAGGATAAGAAGAGATATGTAAAGGGACGATGCGCCGGGTGCCGTTGGCTAGATATCTGTGCGGGAAATTTCAGGGTCAGGGCGGAGGCCGCGACCGGCGACCTTTGGGCCCCTGATCCGGCCTGTTATTTGACGGATGAAGAAATAGCATGATGCACTTAACCTCTTCTTACCGCTCTGTTAATTTTCATTGTCTAATAATCAATGCATTATAATAAGGGAGGCTATCTTCATGATTATTCGTCCACGTCGTTTAAGAAGAACTTCAGCTATCAGGGATATGGTTAGGGAAACAAAGCTTTCCCCAAAAGACTTTATTTTTCCCCTTTTTGTAAGGTACGGTCATAGTGAAAAAGAACCTATTATTTCCATGCCCGGACAATACAGGTTCTCTCTCGATATGGTGGTTAACGAAGCGGAAGAGATCAGGTCCTTGGGTATACCTTCGATCATTTTGTTCGGCGTTCCTGAAGAAAAGGATGCGATGGGAAGCAGTGCCTATGATGAAGATGGGGTAGTACAAAGGGCGATAAAAGCCATTAAAGACAGGATTCCTGATATGGTTGTAATTACTGACGTATGCCTGTGTGAATATACCGACCATGGTCATTGCGGGGTCATTAAGGATGGAAAGGTAGATAATGACACTACTATTGAATTACTGGCAAGAGAGGCCCTTACTCATGTAAAGGCAGGAGCGGATTTTGTGGCCCCCTCAGACATGATGGACGGCCGTGTCGCGGCGATACGCAAAGTACTTGATGAAAATGGCTTTCATGATGCGGGGATACTTTCGTATGCAGTAAAGTATGCCTCTGCCTTTTTCGGTCCATTCAGGGAGGCGGCAGATTCCGCACCTCAATTTGGAGACAGGTCCGGATATCAGATGGATCCGGCCAATGCCAGTGAGGCAATAAAAGAAGCCATCTTGGATATGGAAGAGGGGGCTGATATGATTATGGTAAAGCCCGCTTTGCCCTATCTGGATATTATAAGGAGAGTGCGTGAAGAATGCCTCCTGCCTCTGGCGGCCTATAATGTGAGCGGTGAATATTCCATGATTAAGGCGGCCGATCAGAAAGGATGGATAGACGGTAAAAAGGTTATGATGGAAGCCCTTATATGTATCAAGAGGGCCGGAGCGGATCTTATTATAACCTATTTTGCCAAGGATGCGGCGCGTGTGCTTGGAGAATACATATGAAAGATACGTCTGATCCATACGATTCTCCAAGGCTCGTGGCATGGGAAGTAACCAGGAGATGCAACCTGAACTGTGTTCATTGCAGGGCATCATCCGAAAGGGGCCCTTATAGCGGTGAATTGGGACATGCCAAGGCTATGGAGATCTTGGACCAGATTGCCCTGGTAGGGAATCCGATCATAATCCTTACAGGTGGAGAGCCCCTTCTCCGGGAGGATATCTTTGATCTGGCCCGTTATGGGAGCCAAAAGGGATTGCGTATGGCCCTGGCTACCAACGGGACGCTTCTCACCTCCCGTCTTGCGGAGGAAATCAACGAATCAGGGATTGAGAGGGTAAGTATATCGCTTGACGGTGCTGATGCGGAAGAACATGATGGCTTCAGACAGGTGAAAGGTGCATTTGATTCCTCGTTGAGAGGAATAGCGATATTAAAAGCCGGAGGTATCGAGTTCCAGATAAACAGCACTATCACCAAACACAATGTCCGATCCATAGATAAGATCTTACAAACGGCTGTGGATCTGGGGGCGGTAGCCCACCACATTTTTTTGCTTGTGCCTACCGGCAGAGCCAGGGAAATGGTTAACCAGGAGATCGGGCCAGTGGAGTATGAAAGGGTATTACACTGGTTCTATGACATGAGGAGCAAGACACCTCTTCATCTAAAGGCAACCTGCGCTCCCCATTATTACAGGATATTGCGCCAGGAGGCGCAAGCAAGGGGAGAACGGGTGGAGTTCCATACCTATGGGCTTGATGCAGTCACAAAGGGTTGCCTTGCAGGGACAGGATTCTGTTTTATTTCCCATGATGGTATTGTACAACCATGCGGGTATCTCGAATTGAACTGCGGTGATCTCAAGTCATCCTCATTTGATTATATATGGAGGAATTCTGGGATATTCAAAGAACTGAGGGAGCCCTCTGCTTATAAGGGTAAATGTGGCAGGTGCGAATATCTGCAATTCTGCGGAGGCTGTAGGGCCAGGGCCTACGAAGCTACGGGGGATTATATGGCTGAAGAGCCCATGTGTATATACCAGCCCAAATTAGCTGATAGCTCATAGCTGTGGGGTCTGAATTTAGGCATTAATGAAATCCCATAATCTTGCACCTTATACTTTTGAAATCAAGACATGGACGACATTGATAGAGAAATATTAAATGGGATACAGTCGGGTTTTCCCATTACTTCAAGGCCCTATTTCGAGATGGGCAAACATCTTGATTTGACGGAGCAGGAGGTTTTCGAGAGGGTAAAAAGGCTAAGGCAGGAAGGGATTATTAGAAGGATAGGGGGGAATTTTGATTCAAAAAAACTTGATTTTATCAGTACATTATGCGCCGCAAGAGTGCCGGAAGAAAAGATTAGAGGCTTTGTTGAGGTAGTCAACGGATATAAGGGAGTGACCCACAACTACTTAAGGAATCATGATTACAATATATGGTTTACTTTTATGGCTCCTGCTGGGGAATACATTCATAATGCCCTGAAGGAGATATCAGAAACAACAGGGATTGATGACATCCTGGACCTGCAGGCAGTAAGAGTATTTAAAATAAAGATAGATTTTAAGGTTTAGTATTCCTCGCTTTGCATTTTATATTTATACATTTCCAGTTCCTCCTCAGTAATTTGACCTTCCTCGAGTAGCAGATTGCCGATCCCGTCGTTCCACAGTTCCGGCACCGAGAGTACTGCCTGGGTGGTTTTTCCCTTGGTGCTGAATACGGTGTATTTTAAGGTGAGTTCTGATTTTTTCAACATCTTTACGGACTTGTCGATTACAATGTAATGATAGGCCAGGAGGAAATAAAAGGCGGCCACTATCAGACCAAGAATCACGATTTTTTTCAGGAAATGCATCATGTTGAATTCCCCTTAAGATGAATTAGCAGGCGTTATGCCACTCGAAAACGCAAAGGCAATATCCTGCCTGGTTCTGGGAGTATTTCAGGTTTGTCCTTATTTTATACCTGCTTATTGCACTCCCCTTAGCTTTTACCGGCCTTCTAATACTACTTCTTTTGAGGGGATATTTCCTCAAAAGCGCCCTCTTGAACCAGCGCTTCGAGAAGACCGTCTTTCAGGATCTTTCTGACATCATTTATTGTGCCTTTATATTTGAAGCGCACGAATTCACCCAACGCGCAAGTGGCCGCCGTTGCTGAACCGCTTTCCAGAATCTCGATTATTTCCTGCTTGCAGAGTTTTTCGTAATGGGTTTCATAGGCGAAGCCATTCGCGATCCTGAGTCCGTGACAGGGTACGGGGAGGCGATTCACATAAAAACCTCCATCGTAGGTCTGGAATATGATACACTGATCGTCCAGGACCAGGGATTCTTTGATACGGGACAGGTCAAGGCACATCTCACGCTCACCAAGATATTTCCGAGCCTGGCTTTCCGCCTGTGCATCTATAGAAAAAAGGGCCGCGCAAAGGACCGTTGCCATAGCTGTTATCAAAAATAGCCGGATCATTGTTGCCTCCTAATTAAAGGATTTCCGGAAAACGATTCCCGGCACAATACCGTAATTAGGAAATGTTTATTTCAGGTTGGTTAACTCCACATTTTTTACAATTCTATTATAAAAAAATCAATATTTGTATGTCAAGACAGGCAGACCCAGATCCACCATCTAGTCTGTAAATAATCAATAAAGGAAAAGGGATCAGGGGCAAGCCTGGCAACTAATAATGGATTTTGCTGAAGTATATGCGGTGAAATATTATTCATTCCAGAACAGGTTTTCAATCCCCCGTCGGTCTAGCAGTGTCCCTTCCACAAGGTAAAGGTCTATCAGAGAGTTTAGGTATCCTACCATGGCCTCCGACTCATCGAGCTTTGCTTCGGTAAAATCACGCTGCGCCTGTAATACCAGGATATTGGTCGATTTTCCTACGCGGAATTTTTCCAGTTCGGCATCCATGTTTATCTGTTGCAGTTCTCTTGTAACCCTGGTCGCCTCTATCATCTCTCTTGATTTAATGGCTTCGATATAAGCGGATCTGACATCAAGAGCTACAAGTCTTTCCATGTTTTTCAGGGACAGCTCCATCTGCTCCAGGGACCGTATAGACCTTTGATGCTTGGCCTTAGCGCTCCGATTGGAAAAAGGTACCGTCAAGGTGATACCGGAGCTCAAGCTGGAATAGGGGCTTCCCGGATCCGGCATAGCGTCAGTGAAGGATTCCGCGTAGCGGTTTCTTCCGTAGGTTATAAAAAAATCCAGGCGCGGCAGAAGGCCGTTTTTGGTCTGCCGGACATCAAGCTCTCCCTTTTCCATGGAAAGCCTTGCCTGCGAGAGATCAGCCCTGTACTTTAATCCAAGCTTTGCATGGACTGTAACGGCGGCCATCGCGTCATCTGGCACGAACGGTTTATCAATAGTTGCCGGCAACATCGCCCACATATCTTCTCCTCGAGGATTCAAGAGGTAAAGAAATTGTAAACGGGCTTTTTCATAGGTGCTCTGGACGTCGATAAGGGCCTCGTGCCGAGCAGCCACCTCCGCATTTACAGCCGCGAGTTCTATCTCCGCGAGTTTTCCGACCGCCACTCGTTCCTTTGATTCTTCCAATTGGCGTTCAGCAAGGGCAAGGGATTCCTTTTTAATGGATATCTTCTCCCCGGCGAGATAGAGGCTCCAGTATGCTTTTTCAACGCTGGCCACAAGATTCTCCGCAACAGCCTTTAATTCTGCCTGCGAGATATCCACGTCTATCTTCGCCTTTCTTAGACTCGCGAGATTTGTCCCTGTTCCGAATCCCTGCAGGAGGGATTGAGTGAGGCTGATCTGGAGGTTGCCGATGGCCTGGTCGGTATAAAGGCTTGAAATAGAACCTGATATATTGGCGTTCAAATCTAAAGTTGTTCCTGTGGGGAGGGTCTCAGATATACCGATATTTACCCTGGAACGTTCCGTGGTAAGTTGAAGCGGTTCTGGTCTGATGCCAAGTTGGGACTCGGTTTTAGTTTCGCTATGATTGGCTGAGACAGTAAACTCCGGATCAAACTGAGCGCGTTGCTCTTCCACGGAGGTGGAAGTAATCTGTGATTGGAGACGTTGAATGGTGACAGTTGGATTGTTTTCTAATGCCTTTAATATGGAATCCTGAATGGTTACATCAAAGGAGTGTCCATTTGAAAGGTCCTTGAAGATATCCCCGTATATATCCTCAGCCTGTTTAGCCGGGGAAACAGCAGAAAAAAATACCAGGAAGAGGAAAAATATCCATGCGGTAAGGTGTCTCTGATTCATTTCTCGAGAAAGATACAGTCTCATCGTGTCACCATAGAGTTTTCGGTCTTTTGTTTTCGATTGAACATAGAATAAACCACAGGGATAAGGATCAGGGTTATCAACATGGAAGTGATGAGCCCCCCCATTACAACCCTCGCCATGGGCGACTGGTATTCTCCTCCTTCGCCTAGCCCCAGGGAAAGCGGGAGTAACGCAAGTACAGTGGTGAAGGTCGTCATGATGACCGGGCGCAGTCGCCTTGACCCTGCCAGCCTGATCGCCTCAAACAATTCCATCCCGTGAATTCGTATCAATTGATTTGTATAATCAACCAGGACTATGGCATTGTTCACGACTATGCCTGTCAGCATAATGCATCCTATAAATGCATACATGCTGAAGTCTGTGTTGAAAAGGATCATGACCAGTGTGACCCCTATCAATGCCATGGGTATAGAAAACATAACTATAAAGGGGTCCTTGAAGGATTCGTACTGTCCGGCCAAAACAAAGTAGATAAGGACAATGGCCAGGATTAATCCTATCATCAATTCTCTGTATGCTTCTTGCTGTTCTTCATAATCCGCACCGAACAGGATGGAGAAATCCTTGGGGATAGGGATAGATTGCAGGTTGGATCTTATATCTGAGATGATCGATCCCATGTCCCTTCCCGTGTAGTTGGCATCGATTGTTATTATCCTTTCCTGGTCCTTCCTTTCGATTTGCATGGGCCCTTCCCCGGATTCAGCAACGACAACATTCCTAAGGGCAACCGGATTACCCTGGTTGTTGACCACTGTGAGGTCAAGCAGGTTCGACAGGTTATTCCTGTCCTCTTCACTCAGCCTTACCAGTATTGTATACTCGTCGCCGCCTTCCCGCAGATAGGAGGCGCGGGCCCCCCCCACAGCCGTTTCAAGGGCATTGCCAATAAGAGAAACCGTCAATCCCATGTCGGCCGCCTTCTTGCGGTCGATCCTTATAATCTGTTCAGGCCTTCCCTCATCGCGGCTGATGTCCGTGTCGGTGATGCCCGGGACAGCTTCTACCATCTCGTTTACTCTTGTGGCGAGTTCCTGTGCAGTGTCCAGGTCATAGCCGCGCACCTCGACGCTAATGCGTTCTCCCCCCATGGAGGTGGTCATCCTGAGAGCAAAATTTCTCCCCGGCCTTGTGGTAACAGTCACACCGGGAATATCAGAAAGCACCCGGCGCAGGTCATTGGCTATGTCTTCACTGCTGCGGTTGCGTTCATTCTGGGCGACAAGATAGACCTCGATATTGGAGGAATTGCTGCTGGAAGACCTGGGCCCATAGCCGCCTCCTCCTATCCGCGAGAAGATGTTTGTCATCTCAGCGACTTCCTTACGGATGATCTGTTCAACATGCTTCGTAACCTGTTCAACCGGTTCAAGCTTTGTACCCACCGCCATCTCAAGACTAACGCGGACACTGCCTTCATCGCCGCTTGGCATCAATTCGTAGCCAATAAAACGCACCAGAAAGACGGAAATCAAAAAAAGACCCAGGGTTGCTAAGATGATAGTGTTTTGGTGACCGAGTGACCATTTGAGAAAAGTACTGTAATAGTCCTCAATCCGTTTAAATCCATTCTCGCCTATTGAATAGATTCTGTGAATCAGGTTATGGTCCTTATAGTCTTCAGGCGGCGTATAATGAAGGAAACGCGACGCCAGCATTGGGATAAGGGTCAATGACACAAAAAGAGAACACAGAAGGGCGAAACTAACAACATAGGCCATCTGCTTGAACATGATACCGGACATCCCCCTGATAAATATGACAGGGAGAAAGACAACGAGGGTGGTAAGTGTACTGGCGATCACCGCTGACGTTACCTCTGAAGCTCCAGATATGGCTGCGTCGAAGGGCGTATAGCCTTGCTCGCGATGACGATAGATATTTTCAAGTATGACTATGGCACAGTCCACAATCATGCCTACTCCCAGGGCAAGACCTCCGAATGTAATGATATTGAGGGTGAAACCGCCGAAATATATGAGGCCGAATGTCGCGATGATCGAGATGGGGATGGCGGTTGCGATGATCAGCGTGCTGGATATATTCCTTAACATCAGGAACAGAACCATTATGGCAAGGATCCCTCCTATTATGGCAGAAGAAGCGACGTTGGTTATGGATTGCTGTATATATTTGGATTGGTCCATAATAGCAAACATCTCAATCTGGGGCATGTCCATATTGATCCTTTCCATCTCCGTCTTTACCCCCTCAGCGACCTCGACGGAATTTGACCCTGATTGCTTATATACCGCTATGTTCATAGCATCTTTGCCGTTGATGCGGCTTGTACTGTTGATCTCCTCATGGGAGTCTTCTACCTCTGCGACATCCCCAACACGGATTGGAATGCCATCCTTGATAGTGATAACTGTCTCCCGGATATCATGTAATGAACTGAATTCGCCCTGGGTCCGTATGAGTATGTCCGAATTTCCCTGTTCATAGGTGCCTGCAGGGATATTCAAATTTTCATTTCTAAGCGCGGTAATAACGATTTGCGGCGATATCCCCAGGGCATTGATTTTTGCGGCCTTAAGGTCAATATGTATCTCCCTCTTCAATCCCCCCATTAGGGAGGTAGATGCGACCCCGTTTATCCTTTCCAGGCGATACTGCACCTGGTCCTCTATTACCTCGCGCAGGTCCAGGAGATTCATGTTACTTGAAATGCCCAGGAAGAGGATGGGCATTGAATTGATATCAAACTTGAATATCCTCGGACGATCAACATCATCAGGCAGACTGTTGATGACGCGGTCTATGCGTTCGCGTACATCATTTGTCGCAACATCCAGGTCAGTCCCCCATTCAAAGGAAACACCCACCCTGCTGCTTCCTTCGGAGGAGGTGGAGGATATCTCCTCGACCCCCTGCACCGCTGCCAGGGAGTCCTCAAGCGGTCGGGTGATAAGATCCTCTATTTCCTGTGGCCCCACATTCCCGTAACTTGCGGACACGGTTATGGTGGGGTATTCCACATCAGGCATGAGATCAATGGAGAGCCTCTGCAATGAAACGGCGCCGAGCAGGATTATAATGAAAAAGATGATGGTGATAAGGACAGGTTTTTTTACCGAGGCCTTTGCAATCATCGCCCTTCCTCCTTGGATGTGCCGTTCAGGGTAACAGAGGCCCCATCCTGGAGGAGGTGCTGGCCTAGGATAACTACCGGGCCTTTGATCTCAGGGGAGGCGATCTCGATTTCCGTTCCCGTGCTTATACCTGTCTCTATAGGATAAAACCTGGCGATATTACCGCCTGAAAGCGCATCCTCTTCAACAACAAAGACTCCTTCCTTGCCGTTGTTTTTTATTATGGCTTCAACGGGAATAACCTGAACGGCCTCTTTTTCCTGAAGAACGACACTTACTCTGGCAAACATCCCCGGTTTCAAGAGGCGCTCCTTATTCTCGAACTCCACTTCCACCTTCGCAACCCTTGATGCTTCTTCAAGGACAGGGGCGATACGCGCTACCTTGCCGGTAAATATGGTTTCAGGGAATGCATCCACTTGTAATTCCGCAGATTGACCGACCTTGATACTGGCGTAATCCTTTTCGATGATAGTTGCCTGGACAATAACACTGTCAATGCCGACTACTGAAACGAGAGGAGAATTGGCGGAAAGAAGGTTTCCTTCATCTACATATCTCTCTCCGATAAAACCCGGTTCGGTTGCGGCAAGGACTGTATATTCCAGACGAATTTTTGCGGATTTGAGGGCTGCCTCCCTTTGCTCAACCTGGGCCCTGGCCAGTTCAAGGCGCGATTGGTGGGACGAATATTCGGTTTCAGCGGTATCCAGCTCGGATGAAGAAGAAATCCCTTTTTCCTGAAGAGAACGCACTCTCTCCAGTTCCTGCCTTGTCAGTTCAAATTGGCTTTCAGCCTCGTTAAGAGAGGCCTTGGAGATTTTAAGATTTGCCTCAGCTTCAAGGACCGCCTGCTGATACTCGGCATCGTCAAGACGGGCGATAATCTCCCCCTTGTTTACCCAGTCTCCTATCCTCTTGGTGATTTCAACCACCCTCCCGGATACCTTGGGTGCTATGATATACCGATAGATGGGATTCACCGTGCCGGTAAATTCCCGGATCTCCTTCATCGGCTTAATCCTCACATCGGATACTTCCACGGCAACCGTCCGCCCTTGTCCCGGTCCCCGACCGGGCCCGGGGCCCCATGGCTCTTTAGAACTGGTGAACAAAGAGACGATGCGCCACCCGAGAAAAATCAGGAAAATAATTCCCACTGTTATAAGAATCTTCTTTTTCATACTTTCGTCCTTAATCTTTATAGCTTTGATTATCTGCCTTGTAAAAGTCAGGCCTTATGTTTTTGCCTTATGCAAGACCTGAATTTGTTTTCAGGGTTATTGAGACTATTCCCCAAATAGGGCTTTTTAATAGATTCTGTTGGCATATTCAACAAAAAACCGTGTTCTCTTATTAAGACACGGAGATATCCGCGCTTATAGATCTGTATAGTATTGATGCCGTGTCCACAGCAGGAAGTGTTTTTAGAGGGAGAAATCATGGATAATGTCTCTGCCGGGAACAGCGGGACGCCGCTTAAGGGCGTCGACTCCCCAAAACTTCAAATTATAAAACAATTTATTCTTTTTTAAAAGAGAATTTTTCAGATAATGTGTTATAATAAACTTAAAATATTGAGGATAAAAGAGGGGTTTTTTACCGGCTTGACGGTATAATCTTATTATCCAGATACCTTGTGGGGTCCGGCACCCCAGCCTCCTGGAAGCCCTTTTTCCGGATCAGGCAACTGTCACAAACCCCGCATGCAAGCCCTTCCGGGGAGGGGTCATAACAACTGTGGGTTAAGGAATAATCGACACCCAGACTGATTCCGAGTTCTATGATCTGTGCCTTGCTCATATGTAAAAGGGGGGCCTCGATATTAATAGGCCTCTTGTTTTCAACCCCGGCCTTGGTCGCCAGGTTTGCCATTCGCTGGAATGCCTTGATATACTCCGGCCGGCAATCCGGGTAGCCGCTGTAATCAACCATATTGACCCCTATGAAGATATGGGAAGATCTGATCACTTCCGCCCAGGCCAGGGCATAGGATAGAAAAATGGTATTTCTGGCAGGGACATAGGTAGGAGGGATTCGGGATGAAATAACCCTTTTATCCCTTGCCTTGGGGACATCGATGTCGGCGGTCAGGGCAGACCCTCCGATCACGCGAAGGTCAGCCTTGATCACAAGGTGTTTGGCGACCTTGAAATAGCGTGCGATAGATTCTGCCGCCTTGATCTCATATGCATGACGTTGTCCATAGAAAAAGGTCAGGCTGTAGAGAGTGAATCCCCTGTCTCCGGCAACAGCCATTGCCGTGGTGGAATCAATACCGCCGCTGGAAAGCACGACTGCCTTTTTGGTCTTATCCATTAATAATTATTCACCGATATTGATAGAATATTTGAAATCCGGACCGAAGGCCTTTGATATAACCATATCAATCAGGTTCTGTCGATCATTAATCACACTGAACTGCAGATCAATGTTAAGATAATATTTGCATTTCCACTTCCTATGACCTAGACTTTTTATGTCTTTCATTTGCTTTTTCCAGGATACCCTGCAGCTTGCTGCGGGGTGCTTGGTTTTTTCCTTGACACAAGGCGAGTCACCAATATAGTTTGTTTTGCGCATTAATAAATTATTAGAATTAAAGGAGTTATTATGAAATCACCTCTCTGGCAGCCATCGGATACACAGATTAATAATGCCCGGATGACCAAGTTTATGGAGTTCGTGAATAAAAGATTTGATAAGGGATTTGATTCCTATGGCGAGCTCTATCAGTGGTCTGTGGACAGCATTTCTGATTTCTGGACAGCGGTATGGGACTTTGTAGAAATTAATGCATCTGTCGGATATGACAGAAACAAGGTTGTAGATGACCCCAAGAAGATGCCCGGTGCTAAATGGTTTGACGGTGCTATGTTGAATTTTGCTGAAAATCTTTTAAGGTATAGAGATGATCGTACCGCTTTCATATTTAAAGGCGAACAAGAAAAATCGGCCAAAATGAGCTATGCCGAGCTAAGTAATACGGTAGCGAGGCTGGCAGAATCTATGAGAGAAGCGGGTGTCGGGATAGGAGATCGTATCGCAGCGTACATGCCTAATATGATGGAGACAGCTGTTGCGATGCTTGCCACAACAAGTATCGGTGCCATATGGACTTCCTGTGCTACGGATATCGGCCCTAGCGGAGTCGTGGATCGCTTTGGACAAGTCAAACCGAAATTCCTATTTACCGTCGATGGATATTTCTATAAAGGAAGAACTTTCGATTCTTTAGCCAATGTCAGTAAGATCGTTAAAGAGATTTCTTCAATCGAAAAGGTTATAGTAACCACCTATGCCAATGATAATCCCGATATTAGTCTTATTCCAAACTCTGTATTATTTGAGGATTTTTTATCTGAGAATGAAGCGCCTGAGATCAAATTTGAGCAATTGCCCTTCGACCACCCGGTTTGTATTATGTTTTCATCAGGAACCACGGGTAAACCGAAATGTATGGTCCAGGGTGCGGGTGGTATTTTGATCAACCACTTGAAAGAATTGATAATCCATTCTGATCTGGGAAAAGATGATGTCCATTTCTTTATTACTACTTGCAGTTGGATGATGTGGAACTGGATGTTAAGCTCCCTTGCTACCGGAAACACAATAATACTCTATGACGGCAATCCTAACTATCCTGATATAGGTAATGTTTGGAAATTGATACAGGATGAAAAGGTAACTTTGTTTGGCTGTAGCGCAACTTATATAAACCTGCTTAAGAGCGAAGGCTATCAACCGAAAGACCACTATGATCTGTCTTCATTACGGCAGATATGGCAGACAGGGTCACCTCTTTCCGTCGATGGATTTGAATATGCTTATAAGGCAATCAAGAAAGACCTTCACTTTAACTCCAGTGCCGGGGGTACGGACATAAACGGATGTTTCTGTACCGGAAGTCCCGTACAACCCGTCTATGCGGGGGAGCTACAGGGACCGGGTCTTGGAATGAAGGTAGAAGCCTATGATGACAAAGGGAAACCAGTCGTAGATCAATTAGGAGAGCTGGTCTGCGAAGCTGCTGCTCCTCCCATGCCGCTCTATTTCTGGGATGATCCAAATTATGAGAAATATATGAAAGCCTATTTTGAAGTGTATCCTAATATATGGCGTCACGGTGATTATGTAATATTTCACAGTGATACCGGCGGAGTTACATTCTATGGTCGATCTGATGCGGTACTTAAACCTTCCGGGGTAAGGATTGGCACCGCAGAAATCTATAATCATGTTGAGAACATCAAAGAGATAGCCGATAGCTTGGCTATAGGGCAAAACTGGGAGGGTGACCAGCGTATAATCCTTTTTGTAAAGCTGGCAGCCAAACAGACCCTTACAGACGAGTTAATAGGTAAGATAAAAAAGACTGTGCGTCAAAATGCATCACCAAGGCATGTTCCAGCCAAGATTATTCAGGTGCCGGATATTCCCTATACTCTCAATATGAAAAAAGTGGAAAGTGCGGTAACAAATATTATTCATGGAAGAGCGGCAACTAACGTTGAAACTCTGGCAAATCCGGAATCGCTGAAATTCTACGAAGATTTAGATGAACTGAAGTCATAAGCAGAAGATCGCAATCGCCTGTTCGGTTCCGGGCACCTGCCATACTTGAAAATCAAAAAATCACCCTTATATTATACATTCCGGGCTTGACGAAAAGCCGGTACAAGCGGTTAATTGAAAGGGGTGATTTATATGACGAATAACGGAGTCAGCAGCAGATGCGAAGCAATATGTCTGGAAAGAATAGAAGCAACGATTGTAAATATAATGAGTTTTTTGATCGGGGTGATGGCCTTTTACATGGTTTTATAAAAGCCTCGTCTCCGTTATCATAAAACATGAATTAGATGCAAGATAACGTTTTATAAAAAGCAAGGGCCTGAAAAGGCCTTTGCCTTTTTGTTTTATCCGGTTAATGAAATAAGTTGGATCATCCGGCAAATGAGTACGCTTAATGATAAAACTATAGCAAGATTGGTGATGTTCGGCCCATGGGGCTCTCTTTGCAGCGGCGAAAAACTTACAAGCAAGATAATAGCATAAGGTGCTTGCCAGGCGGGCGGGTAACTTCTGAGATAATAGCCGGACTTCCGGTCCTGGTATATTATTCCAATAGCCCGCCGCCCGCCTCCTCCGGCTTATTGCCCGGGCCTTGCACATAAACAAGTTCGCCTGTCGCAAAGAGAACCGCATGGGCCAAACCAAGTATTTATATAAAGTCCTTTCCGTACTCATTAACCGGATGAACCAATGAGTTTCCCTGTTTACATATATTCAAAATTGAACCAAAATCCACCATCAAATTTGCAAATATTTCATATTAGCAGAGGATTTTGGTATAATCCTGGGCACCATATAGATGTTAGATGCAAGGCGCCAAGAAGCGACGAGTGAGGCGTATATGAAATACGCTGCAAGGAGGAGCGACCGCGGGCAACGCAGCAGATGATATCTATATAGTGGATCAGGGTTGAAGTATCTGACTTGATTAGGGGGCAAACAGATGATTAAAGAAAAAGTGGAAAAGATATTGAGTGAATTGCCCGAAGGGGTTCAACTGGTAGGAGCGGCCAAGACAAGAAGCCCTGAAGAGATCAAAGAAGCTATTGAGGCCGGAATCAGGATTATAGGGGAAAACTACGTGCAGGAGGCTGAATCTGCTTATCAGGAGATAGGGCCCTCGGTGAAGTGGCATATGATAGGCCACCTTCAGAGTAACAAAGCCAAAAAGGCTGTCAGGCTTTTTGATATGATTGAGACGGTGGATTCCGTTAAACTGGCGAGGGCAATCGATAAGGCCTGTGGTAATATTGACAAGATTATGTCCGTGCTGATCGAAATAAACAGCGGCGAAGAATCTCAAAAGGCTGGAATTTTGCCTGAAGATGCCGTTTCCCTGATAAGGGAGATCGCAGCATTTAAAAATATCAGAATCATGGGGCTCATGACCATGGGCCCGTTCAGCGGGGATACAGAGGATGCGCGCCCCTATTTTATAAAGACAAAAAGGCTCTTTGATGAGATTAGGGATAGGGGTGTCCCGGGTGTTGAGATGAGATATCTTTCCATGGGTATGTCAAACTCATACAGGGTGGCCATCGAGGAGGGTGCCAACATGATAAGAATAGGGACCATAATATTCGGAGAACGCTATCAAGATGGCGAAATACGCGGCTAGAGAGATGAAACGCCTCATGGGCAGGGCAATTCATGATTTTAATATGATAGAGGACGGCGATCATGTCCTCGTTTCCGTCTCAGGAGGGAAGGACAGCATGTCCTTGCTGTGGTTGCTGCGGGAGAGGATTAAAAGGATCCCCATTGAATACGGAATTACTGCAGTCCACGTGGATCCGGGTTTCGGTTTCGACTCGGCGGACCGGATGCGGACATTTTTTACGGAAAATGGTTTTACACATGAGATAATAACCAGTGACTGCGGGCCAAGGGCCCATAGCCCGGAGAATCTTGAAAACCCATGCTTCCTCTGTTCCATGCTGAGGAGGAAAGCCGTCTTTAAACTTGCCTCCGAACTCAAGTGTAACCGCATAGCACTCGGTCACCATAAGGATGACTTTATAGAGACCTTTTTCCTGAATATATTTTTCGGGGCGTCTGTAAGCACCATGCTGCCCGTACAGGAATTTTTCGGGGGAAGTCTCACCGTAATAAGGCCTTTTTACATGATAGAGGAACGCATCATCAAAGATTATGCCGAGTTAATGGGATTTCCAAAGGTATCTCTGGGATGTCCCACGGCGGGAGCTTCCAAAAGAGAAGATATCAAAAAGTTATTAAATAGTTTATACAGGACCAACAAGAAGATAAAAGGAAACGTATTCCATGCTATCCGGAACATCAAGCCCGAATACCTTCCGTGAATCGGGCTACCCGGTCAGATAGAGGACCTATTCCTCAGCAAATATGATGCTTTGATTGAAAAGGTGTCTTAATATATTTTCGCCTTGTAGGATCATCTCATCCGGTATGGGACAAAGATATTTCACGGTACATCTTAGAGCCCTGTCCCATGATTCAGAGGGGAAAAAATCAACAAGTGTTTTGGATAAGGTTTTAAGAGATCTCATATTGTCTTCCGGGGTTTCCCCCATGGATAATATAAGCCCCTTCATCTCCCTTAATATTTTATCAATCTGGGGATCGCTCCGCGGTTGATCCCCCGCATATGGGCCGTAAGCGGACAGGCAAGGTACTTTAAATTCTATAACCGGGCTGTTCAGCAATCCGTCAGCGTCACCCACGGCATCCCATCGCTGGTTGATATAACTCATTATCTGTCTGTCATATGTTAGAAATAATTCATTCTCCTTAATATGTCCCCCGAAGAGACCGAACCATGCCTCAAGGATCTGTTTTAAATTGCGATCTTTAAGCAATTCCTCTGTTCCAAGATCGGAAAGATCTCCCAATAGGATCTGCATGTCCCAGGGCTTTTCAATACTTCCATCAAGAGGAGACCTTTTGTATTTCAATGACTTTAGTATATCGTCGGCTGCTATACGCTGTTTTTCAATATCCCCTTCTAGATGGAGGATCAGATGCCATCTGGAGACTTGTTCTCCTTGGACTGACACGGATTGAAGCTTTCTGCCGAGCATCTGTCTGATCTCCCAGGTCTTGTTATCCTCCAGACCGCTGTCCCGGCCTGACTTAATAATCTCAAGATAACTTCTGTCTCGATGTCTCTCCATCCAGTTTTTATATTCCGAAAGAATGGTTTTAAGAGATTCATGGGGCTTCAGGCCGGCGGGCGGATTCAATATCTTTATAGAGATATCTTTAATAGGAAAAGAGGATTCCATCATCCAGGGCCGGTATACGGTAAAAGGTCCCAAAAAAGAGACGATCTTTTCAGCGAGGGATTCAGGTAAATGGGAATGTGGAAAAAGGTGTATAGGCATATCCTTTATCTTTCCAGGTTGAATTAATGCATAACGAGATCTTTATATGGTGATCAGTTCATAATAGCGTCTCCCCAGGCCGATTTCCTCTGCGTATTCCAGTTGTACGGACCAGTCGATATTTGGATAAACCGCTTTGAACTTATCATCACCGGTTTTTTTATCCATAGCGAGACATGAACCATCCAGGATCGCCTCCCGGTTTATCATGTCCACGGACGCCTGATCTATGGCTACCGGATCTATGGAGGCCATAATCCCCAAATCCCGAACAATAGGGGCGTCGTTAAAAGGTGCGCAATCACAGGCAGGGGATATATTGATAAGAAAATTAAGGAATACGGCTTTCCCCTTCTTGCCTGCCAATACAGCAAAGGCATATTCAGCCATCTTCTTTTGAAAGAGTGATGTGTCCGGACTCCATCTGATATTTATAGCATTGTTGGGGCATACAACAACGCATTCCCCGCACCCTATGCATCTTTGCTGATCTATAAAGGCCTTTTCATCCTTAAGGGAAATAGCATTTCCGGGACAGTGCACCACACAGTCACCGCATCCCTCGCACCTTTTTCTGTTGACTTTGGGAGACAATTCCGAATGCTCCTGTAATTTCCCCTTTCTGGAGGCGCATCCCATTGCCAGATTCTTGATGGTTCCTCCGAATCCGGAAACCTCGTGACCTTTGAAATGGGCCACGCTGATAAGGGTGTCCGCTTCGAATATCTCTTTTCCTATATAGGCGATTTTAAAGATATTCTTATTTATCCTTATCTTCTCATAAGAGCCTCCTCTTAGACCGTCCGCAATGATAATAGGTGCGTTTACGACCGAATAGGCAAAACCGTTTTCTATGGCTGTTTTGAGATGAGACACACTGTTTGCCCTGGTACCGGCATAGAGCGTGTTTGTATCGGTAAGGAAGGGGAATGCGCCTAATTCCTTAGTATAGTCCACTATGCAGCGGATAAAATTCGGTCTTATAAACGCAAGGTTTCCACTCTCGCCGAAATGCAGTTTAACGGCAACCAGACTATGTGGGAGGGCAACCCCTTTAAGATCAACAACTTCCAGGAGCTCGATTAATTTGGAGAGTAGATTCTTTTTAAAGGAAGACCTTAGATCGCTAAAGTATACTTTGCTCGTGGCCATAAGAGAACAACTTATTGGATATGAGATAAAAAGGGATCATCCGGCAAATGAGTACGCTTAATGATAAAGCTATAGCAAGATTGGTGATGTTCGGCCCATGGGGCTCTCTTTGCAGCGGCGAAAAACTTAGAAGCAAGATAATAGCATAAGGTGCCTGCCAGGCGGGCGGGTAACTTCTGAGATGATAGCCGGACTTCCGGTTCTGGTACATTATTCCAATAGCCCGCCGCCCGCCTCCCCCGGCTTATTGCCCGTGCCTTGCACATAAACAAGTTCGCCTGTCGCAAAGAGAACCCCATGGGCCAAACCAAGTATTTATATAAAGTCCTTTCCGTACTCATTAACCGGATGAACCATAAAAAGCTGGTGCCGAAGAGGGGACTCGAACCCCTACAGGCCTACGCCCACTAGACCCTGAACCTAGCGCGTCTACCAGTTCCGCCACTTCGGCACGGATTAGGGTTGATATTTCAATACAATTACTTATATTATCACCTGATTCCTGTCAATAACTAACTTGGGGGTTGGTCTTATTTTGATCCCCCTTAAACCCATTGGACAAGGGATTTTTTATAGGCTATATTATTGAATCTTTATTTAATCTTGAAAGAGACAGGATAAATTGGCTTATATTATTAACGATTTAACAGAACTTAAGAAACCACTTCAAAAACCTGTGTTGACCATAGGAAATTTTGACGGTGTTCATAAAGGCCACCTAGTACTCTTTGATAAGGTACAAGAGATTGCAAATGCCATTGGTGGACAATCCGTGGTTATGACCTTTGATCCCCACCCGATTAAGATCATGAAACCGGGAAACGGCCCCCCCCTTATAACCTTGATCAAGCAGAAGTTGAGACTTATATCAGAGGCGGGAATAGATGTCATTTTTTGTCTCCCTTTTACCAGACAGTTTGGGTCCATATCCGGCCGGGATTTTGTCCGGGAGATACTTGTAGAAGGTATAGGCGTACAGGAGGTTGTGGTGGGCTATGATTACACCTTTGGCAACAAGCGCCAGGGTAATATCAACCTCCTTAAAGACATGGGAAAGGAATTGGGATTCAAGGTCCATGTGGTGGAGCCTGTCTACTTTGGGCAGACGTTGGTATCAAGCACGTCCATAAGGAATTTGGTCCGGGCAGGGAACCTTGCTGAAGCGAACAGGCTGCTGGGCAGGGATTACCAGATATCAGGCGTGGTCATAAAGGGTGCGGGCAGGGGCACAAAGCTCCTGAATATACCTACAGCCAACCTGTCGCCGGTGGATGAATTGATCCCCAAGAGGGGTGTGTACGCCGTTGAGGTGGAAATGGATGCAGGAAGATATTATGGTGTGTGCAATATAGGTCATAACCCTACCTTCGGAGAGAATCCCCTTTCTATCGAGATCCATCTGCTGGATTTCAGCGGAGATATCCTGGGAAAAGAACTCGCCATTAATTTCATTAAACTGCTGAGAGAAGAGAGGGCCTTCAATGCTGAAGGTGAACTGGCTGAGCAGATTATGAAAGATATAAAAAGAGCGAGGGAACTATTCGGCCTTCAGAAATAAGGCCAAGGATGATTGGGAAAGCGAAGTCTCATATCAAGAAAATGAATCCGTTTAAGAATAATCCCCTTTTTGACAGAAGATCGTTTATTAGAATATGCGGCCTGACGGGATTAAGTCTAGCCTCTAAAGTAATTACTCCCCGTAACACCGGCGGAGTTGAGTTTAATAAGAAAGTGTTCAGGGTTACCGGAACAGTCCTGGCTATGGGCACTACCGTATCCATGACCCTGGTGTCCTCATCCAGGGATAAGGCGGAAGCCGCCATGAAAACGGGCTACCAAGAGATGAGCAGATTGTCGGGTCTAATGAACGGTTTTGATGACGGATCGCCTGTGGCCATTCTTAACAAGCAAGGCGTGTTGAAACAGGCCAGTCCCGAGATCATCGAAGTTATTACCAGCGCCCTCAAATATTACCGGCTTACGGGAGGAGTATTCGACATAACTATTAAGCCTGTAATCGACCTGTTCGGGCAAAAATTTTCCAGAGGAGAAAACAGATATCCGTCCCAGGAGGAGATTGAAGAGGTTCTAGAGCTTGTGGGTTCGGATATGATCCAAATCCAGGGAAGGGATATCACATTGGAAAAGCCGGGTATGGGAATCACCTTGGACGGTATCGCGAAGGGCTATATCGTGGATTGCGTTTCAAAGATCTTTTTGGAACGCGAGATCGAGGATCACCTCATAAACGCTGGGGGAGATATCAAGGCAAGGGGGATCCGGGAGGACGGGAAACCATGGATAATTGCCATACAGGATCCCGTTAAAAAGGACAGCCATCTGGACGTTATACACCTATACGATGCCGCAGTAGGGACTTCAGGCAATTACGAGAATTATCTTGACCGTGATAAGATGTTTCACCATATCGTGAACCCAAAGACAGGGCTTTCGCCTGTGCTGAACGCCAGTGCTTCGGTAATAGCCCCGACAGGTATGGAGGCTGACGCCCTGGCTACAAGTCTGCTGGTTATGAACGCCATAGATGGAATCAGATTCATTGATTCCCTCCCGGAGCGGGAAGCGTTGGTGATTTCAAGAACCAATCGGATGCAGAGGTCCGCGGGCTGGAAAAGCGTTTCTCTGTGATTAATGCCGATCCGTGGTTGCATGGTCTGTATTATTCGCACCCCCCGGGTATTTTTGCGCTCTCGTAGCTACTACAATCCCCCAATTGACAGGCTCGCTTCCAATCAGAACAGGCCTTTTTTGTATTACCTAACTCTATCATGGCTACACCCCGCCATGTATAAGATGCAGCGTGTCTCGGATCTATTTCCAAGGCCTTGGTGAAATCGTCTATAGCCCGGTCATACCGGCCAGTTATGACATAGGAGACTCCCCGATTGTGATATGCTTCAGCAAGCCCGGGGTTGAGGGCCAAGGCCTTATTGAAATCCTCTATAGCCTGGCCATACTGGTTTTTAGCAATATATGTACTGCCCCGATTGCTATATGCCTCGGCATCTATCGGATTTAACTTTAGAACCTTGCTGTAGTCAGCAATAGCCTTGTCATACCGGCCTGTTAGATCATAGGCCTTTCCACGATTGTTGTATACCCTGATATATCCGGGGTTTATCTCAAGGGCCCTGGTATAATCATGGATAGCCTTATCATATTTACCTATACAATAGTAGGTATCGCCCCGGTTGGTAAAGGTCTCGGGAAAACCGGGATTCAACTGCACTGCTTTGTCGAAATCAGTGATAGCATTCTTATACCGGCCCATTTGATAATACGAGCTCCCCCGGTTGCTGTAAGCCTCGGCAAAATAGGGGTCTAAGTCTATGGCCTTGGTATAATCAGCGATGGCATAGTCATGCCGGCCTTTCCTATCATAGGCGCTTCCCCTGGTGTAGTAGGCCTCGGCAAAGTAGGAATTTAATTCTATGGCTTTATTATAATCAGAGATGGCCTGGTCATAATTACCGTTCTGGAAATTATGGTGTCCCCGCTTTAAGTAGGACTGTGCATCCAGGCTCGGCCTCTGAATTTTTATGCATCCGGCAATGATAAGAGCAATTAAAACACTCAACGAGAGGATATTTAGGCTATCAAATCGTTTCACGACTGCCCTTTCCTTTTAGATTCTGTCTATGTATACCACTTTAGCGATTCCTGGTTTTACAGGATCAATCTGCTGTATATAAATCCGGCATAGAGTTACCGGATCATTTAAGGAGATTCATAAATTGACGGGCAGACCTTTTTCTCTCAGGTATTCCTTAACCTCCCCGATACTCAGGATGCGATAGTGAAAGACCGAGGCGGCCAAGAGGATCTGTGCTCCTCCCTGAACAACCCCCTCATAAAAATGTTCCAGGTTTCCTGCTCCTCCCGAAGCAACAACAGGCAAATCCACGGCATCTGAAACGGCCCTGGTATATTCTAGGTCATAACCGGCCTGTGTACCGTCACCATCCATGCTGGTGGGCAGTATTGTCCCTGCGCCCAGTTCCTGGCATTGTCTTGACCAGTCTATGGCATCCCGTTCGGTAGGTTTTGTGCCCCCGGAGACTACCAGTTCAAAACCGGAAGGCATATCTTCATTCCTTCTCGCATCAATAGCCACGGTAATCTTTTCGGAACCAAACCTTGTTGATGCCTTTCTCACCAAATCTGGGTCCTTGACTGCGGCGCTGTTCATTGAAATTCTGTCGGCACCGGCCTCTAGTACCATTTCAATGTCTTCCAGGGTGGATATCCCTCCGCCTACGGTCAAAGGAATCTCGATTACAGAAGAGACATCCTTAACCCATTGGAGTCGTGTCTTTCTGTTTTCTACTGTCGCCGCTATATCCAGCATGGCCAGTTCATCCGCTCCTTCGCGCTGATAATATTCAGCGTTTTCAACGGGATCGCCGGCGTCTTTCAGGTCAACAAAATTTACCCCTTTTACCACCCGGCCGTCTTTCATATCCAGGCACGGCATGATCTTTACAATTCCCATCATTTCTCCTTTCCGTAAGTGTAATTAAGCCCTTTGGCTCTGAGCGGAAATCGCTGTTTCTATCTCGGAATAATCAACAAAAATGGTTCATCCGGTTAATAAGTACGCTAGTTAATGATATCTAAATATTTTGCGCTATATGGCCCATGGGGCTCTCTTTTAAGCGGCGAACTCGTTTATGTGCTATGACCCCGCAAAAAAACCAAACGAGGCGGGCGGGTAGCCTTTTCCAGGCTTGGCCGGACTCGAGAATTCTCTATTATCTCATAAGTATTCCGTCCGCCTGGGTGGCACCTTACGTAGTTGGCATGCTGTTAATATTTTCGGCACTTAAAAGAGAACCCCATGGGCCATTAAGGTACTTATAATAAGGTTTAATCTTTTACTTCTTTATGTACTCATTAACCGGATGAGCCACAAAAATCATATTGCCTCGATGGTTGATGGAGGCTTCGGGGCAATATTGTAGGTGACGCTGACAGTGCCCGGTACTTTTTGGATTATCTCATCCGCGATTCTTTCGAGGATTTCAAAGGACAGGCGGGTAGGGGTGGCGGTCCTGGCGTCGATACTGTCCCAGCATCGCACCTCAATCTGCTGACCAAAATCGCGCCTGCCGTCGCGCACGCCGGTCACACGGTCTTTATGCAGGATCGCCATGTACTGGAATGCACTGGTATCCTTTAGGGAATTTTCCACGACAGCGGTTGCCTTGCGAACCGTTTCGATGCGTTCCGGAGTTACTTCGCCTATAACGCGTGCCGCGAGTGCTGGTCCGGGAAACGGTATGCGGTCAAAAAGCTCTTGCGGGAGACCGAGGCCCTTGCCTATCTTCCTTACACCGTCCTTGCGGAGCTGAATGAGGGGTTCGATAATGTGATACCCGAAGGCGTCCTGAGGGTCTATCCCCAGTTGCTCAAAAACATTGTGCTGCCTCTTGATCCCGGCAACTGTCTCGTCTATGTCAGTCAAGATAGTACCCTGAAAAAGGTATTTAGCCCCGCTTTCCTTGACGATCCGTCCGAACACATCCCTATAGAAGGTCTGGGTGATGGCCTCCCGTTTTTCTTCCGGGTCCGTGATTCCCTTGAGCGCAGAGAAGAATTCTTCACGAGCGTCGATTACTTCCACCTCAACTCCGAGATTTCTGAAAAAGCCCGAAACCTGTTCCGCCTCACCCTCACGCATGAGCCCATTATCGATGAATAGGTTATTAAGACGCGTGCCCAGGGCTTTGTGTCCGAGCATAGTGACGGTAGATGAATCGACACCTCCTGAGAGCGCATTGATAGACGTGCCTTCCCCGACAGCGGACTTGATCTCTTTGATCTTCCCATTGGTGAAATCATCTATGTTAAGCTCTTGGACGGTGATTTCTTTAATCATGTGTGTACCTCCTTAATATGTGATGATAAAATCAAATTTTCAATTTCTAAAAGCAGCGGATGCAGTGTATTTTGGTCAATGGCGGATACAGGGATTCCGTGCCACATTCTGGATAAGCCGGCCACATCTTCTTTTCTTAACAGATCGGCTTTGTTAAGAACCAGAAGAGCAGGAACCCCATTTAGATCCAGATCCGTGAGTACGGTTTCAACAGTCCTTATATGCTTCTCCATGTGCGGACTTGCCGCATCAACTACATGAAGTAGCAGGTCTGCGTCGTGTAGTTCCTCTAATGTTGAGGTAAAGGCCTCCATAAGGCTGTCCGGGAGATTCCTGATAAATCCCACCGTATCCGTTATAATGGCATCCCTCTCTCTGGGGAATCTGAGTCGCCTGCTGCTTGGATCCAGCGTTTCAAAAAGGCGGCGACCGGCGCTGATGTTGCTATTGGTCAGGTTATTCAGAAGTGTTGATTTTCCCGCGTTTGTGTATCCCACAATGGATATCACAGGCAGCATCCTGTTATTTCTGAGCCTTCTTCTTTCTTTTCTCTGCTTGCCTATCTTGATAAGTTCCTTGTTGAGCCTTGCAATCCGTTCCCTTGCCCTCCGACGGTTAATCTCCAGTTTGGTCTCTCCGGGGCCCCTTCCTCCGATCCCTCCGGTCAATCTGGACATGGCGGTATTCTTGGTTGCCAGTCTCGGCAACAGGTATTTTAACTGGGCCAATTCTACCTGTATCTTTCCTTCCCTGGTAGCAGCCCTCCTGGAGAAGATGTCAAGTATAAGCTGACTCCTGTCTATGATCTTGAGTTCCGAATAATCAGCCAGGTTTTTTACCTGAGCCGGGGTTAGCTCATTATCGAATATCACCAGGTTTGTCCCGGTCTGGATACATCGGAGTACCAATTCGCTGAGTCTGCCCTTGCCCATTAGAAAACGGGGATCCACCTTTTTTATATTCTGAACGACCGTATCCACCACAACCAGGTCATTTGAGATTGCCAATGCCTTCAACTCTTCCAATGATTCTTTCATCTCTTTTCCCGGACAGGTTGTTACCCCCACAAGGATCGCCTTTTCACCTTTTAGCGATGATTGTCTCCTGCCGGTCCTGCTTATTTCATCCTCCAGGGATTGTATAAAATCTTCAAAATTGATGTTTAATTGTCCCAAATCAGGAAGGCTGACCAGCTGCCATTGTTGGTTCCCAGGGTTTTCAGGGAGGACATGGGCGTATTGGAGATTCCCCGGGATACCATGTCTGTTGACCTGGACGCATAGAATAAGATCCAGGCCCAGAATAAGCATATCCATCAAGTCTTCCCTTGAAAGAGGCTCATCATGAAGGTGTGTATGGATATACCTGAGGCCGGTAAGCCGGTCCGATCCGGATCTGAACCTTCCGAGATCGGGGATGGATATGCGCTTATCATCTCCCACCATAACATAGACTACATCTCCGCTCCTTGACACGATCAGGCCTATTTGTCTCTTAATTTCGAATGATATGGAGGCTATTCGCCGCAGGAGTTCGCGCGGTATGATATCGTGACGGGGTATTCTACGACGATGGATGTTCTGGAGGCGTTTTAAATGGCCAGCTTTGAGGCCGCTTATTTTACCTTGTATTTTCTCTATTGCTGAGACCTCTTTACGCGTACTCTTCTTCGGCGTAATCCCTGAAACGGGTAAATTCAGGTTGAAAGGTTAACCTAAAATAAGCGGTAGGACCATTTCTCTGTTTAGCCAGATTGATCTCAGCCACATTCCGGTTTTCATCTGTTGTGCCATGATAAAGCTCATCCCTGTAGATGAATGCTATCACGTCGGCATCCTGCTCAATAGCCCCGCTTTCCCTCAAGTCCGCAAGTTGAGGCTTCTTGTTGGGGCGATCCTCTACCTTTCTGTTCAACTGTGAGAGTGCTAAAACAGGCACATTGAGGTCCTTTGCAAGGGCCTTTAACGACCTGGAGATCTCCGATATCTCGACCTGCCGCGATTCCGCCGACCTTCTCCCCTGAACCAGCTGGAGATAGTCAATGATAATGAGGGCCAGATCGGTTTTTTTCAGCAGCCTCCTGCACTTTGCCTTCATCTCCAGGACGCTGAGGCCGGAAGAGTCGTCTATGAAGATGGGAAGTTCAGCCAGATTACCGGCGGCTTGGGTCAGATTTGTCCAGTCCGAGTCCTTTAAGGTGCCTGTGCGAAGCTTTGTGGCATTGATCTGTGCTGCAAATCCCAGTAATCTCATGCCCAATTGCATCTTTGACATCTCCAGAGAGAATAGGGCAACGCCTTTTCTGGTCCTTTTAGCCGCGTTATATCCAATGTTCAAGGCCAATGCCGTCTTCCCCATGCTGGGCCTGCCGGCAATAATGATCAGGTCTGAAGGCTGCAGGCCGGCAGTATGCCGGTCCAGATCAGTGAAATCCGTGGGCACGCCCGTGATAAAACCATCATGTTCCGCCACGCTCTCAAGTTTTTTAAAGCTTTCCTTGATAACATTATCCATGGATGTGAAGCCTTCACCGACCTTTTCCTCGGCTATATCAAAGATAGACTGTTCAGCCAGGTCGAGTAATTCATCGGTTCCCTGCCATTCCTGAAAACATGACTCGGAAATCGTGGAACACTGGAGAAGCAGCTTTCTTCTTACATAGAGGTCACGTACAATCTCCGCATGGGAGACGATGCCCGCGGAAGTGGATATGGCATCTACAAGGGCTGTAAGGTAATCCGCTCCTCCGGCCTTTGTAAGCAGATTATTCTTCTTGAGATGCTGCGAAAGCGTTATGAGGTCAATAGGCTCATTGCTATTATACAGGTTCAGCATTCCCTGAAATAGATGCGAATGGGCTTCCCGATAGAAGCAATCGGGTATCAGGATATCTATGATCTGGTTCATAGCATCGTTGTTAATAAGTATCCCGCCCAAAATAGCCTGTTCAGCCTCCATATTATGGGGAGGTACCTTGATAGGGGCTGTAAGTGATTTCTCTTTTGCCTGGGTCATATAAAGACTTCCCTTGGTGTTGAAAACCCATTCCGGGCGATGGCGCCCAACAATACGCCTAACATAAATCTAAGCCTCAGGGGCTACCACTACCTTGACCGAACCCATTACATCCGGATGGAGTTTTATGGGGACATCAAATTCCCCAAGATTCTTAATCGGTTTATCAAGGAGTATCTTTCTTTTGTCTATGGAGATCCCCATATTCTGCAATTGCTCCGCGATATCCATGCTGGTCACGGAACCATATAGCTTATCCTCCTCACCAACTTTATGGGTCAGGGTGACCACGGTATCCCCTATGTCCTGCTTTATCTTTTCTGCATCCTCTTTTGCCTTAATTCTCCTGGCATCGATCTTTTTCTTCTGCATCTCCATCATTTTGATATTTTGAGGGCTGGCCTCAATGGCAAGACCCTTTGGGATTAGGTAATTTCTGGCATAACCGTTCGCCACATCGACCGTCTCACCCTCCAGGCCTAAAGGATCTATATTTGTTTTCAAAATAATCTTCATTGAATCTCCTCCGATTTTGAACTGCCATTTCAAAGGCTGCAACACCCGTAATATTAAAGAAAAGAATTCCCTTCAGGATTCGACCGAAGCACTTCCCTTATTGTGAATTTTCCTAAAGTCAATCCATTGATCGAAAAGTCCCCCTAAGGCCAGTACAAGCATGAATATCTGCTGGACCATTAAAAGGAAATATACACCTAGTCTGACCCAGATGGGGATATTATATCTGTTGAAAAAGAACATAACAATGGCCAGACCGTGGAAGAAATATATAACCAGAAGTACAATAAGGGTGTTCAATGCTACAAATCTTATACCACTTATGGGAAAAAATAAAGAAAATCCCGCAGCAATAACACCCCAGACCATGTATTCCGGGGCATGCCACCTGTCCGTTCTGCCTAAATCAGGATATTTTATCCCTTTCAATAAGAACAACGGCTTGCTCATCACCACATTGATCCATATTACTACACCCGCTCCGATTATAAGAAGGGCCGGATAAATCTCCGCAATTATGTAGTTCAATACTCTTCCGAGCTCTTTTACCTGGAGCATCTTCTCCTGATCTAGATCCATACCTTCATAAAGGGTGATGGAATTATCAAGGTTGGACTGGAAGTAGTCAAGGATAAGTTCAATAGGACTCATCCCTTGGGAGAAACCTATAAAGAGAAGGAAAACCGCGCTGATGAACAACATAAGGACGGTCCCCCAGAATATGGTGAGACCGAAGGTCAATTCCCTTTCAAATAGCTCGGAAATGATAAGGCCGACTATCCCTAACTCAAGACATAATAATATTAAATGGGTGGATCCTATTAGCCTTGCGAGAAGACTTACGATGAATACGGAAATAAAACCGATTCTCCATCCCTGACTCAACCCCAATTTTCTTGTGTAATATAAAAAAGGCAAAGGGATCAGCAGACTGAAAAGAGGTCCGATAAAAGGCAAATAGGCTGAGATCAGCAAAAAGAAAATGACCGATCCGGCACACCACGCTATGGCTGAAATCATCATATCTATATGGGTAGCCAATCTCCTGAAATAATAGGATTTAGAAAATTGAAACCTATTTGGGTTTCGGCGAATCAGTTTAAGGAGAACAATCGGAAGACCGCTATCTGACTATAGCCGTGGTGTAAGGTAACAGGGCGATATTCCTGGCCCTTTTTATAGCGATGGTTAGCATTCGCTGGTGCTTGGCACAGTTGCCTGATATCCTTCTAGGGACGATCTTGCCCCTCTCCGTTGTAAATGCCCTGAGCATTTTAGCGTCCTTATAATCTATTGTGAGATTCTTGTCCGCACAAAACCTGCATACCTTTCTCCTATGAAAGGCCATGCCTCCACGACGCTTTTCATTCTCCATCTCCATTCTTTCCCTCGCTCTCTTCCATGGTCTCCATACTATTTATGGTATCTGATCCTTGTTCTGGCGTGTCCGGCCCCTTGTCGGCACCACCCGCGTTTTTGATCTCCTTAGAGTTTTCTTTCTCCTCCAGGATCAATTCTTTAGGGTCAGCTTTGTCGGCCAGTTTGATGGTTTGATGTTTAAGGATCCTTTCATCGATCTTGAAATTTCTTACAAGCTCGGCGGTAACCCCGGGATCCGCGCAGAAATCCAGCAGGAAATAAAAGCCGTTGTAAAACTTCTTCACGGGGTAGGCCATTCTCTGCTTCCCCCATTCCTGTGTTTTGACGATGACCCCGTTGCGGTTTTCAATCAGACTATTGTACTTTTTGCTTATCTCATGATATTCTTCGTCACTGACGTTGGGGTTGACAATATAAATGGTTTCATAGCGTCTCATACGATAGACTCTCCTTTCGGACTTTTCTTAAAAGATATTTGGTCCCGTGAGGCCCTTAATTTGTTCCTTTGGTGCCGGGACTTATATTTTTATTGACCCGGGTACCTGCAGGAGACCAAATTTTGGTCAAATGGAACAAGGAGTTTATAAAATAAAAAGAATTTTATTATCATTGGCAGACTATATTGTCAACAAATTTAAAAACGGGTAGCGGTTCAGGCAAAGATTAGAAGAGAGTTCACGATGAATTATATAATTGCGGTTGCGTCGATAATCGGTGGCGGCAAGACCTCTCTGGTGAAGGCAATCGCGGAAAGATTAAATAACGCCCCAACCATCCATTATGATCATTATGAAAGGATGACAGGCGAATCAGTGGATAACCTTATAAAATGGATGACGAACGGAGCCGATTTTAACGATTTTGTTATCCCCAACCTGCCCGAGCATCTGGAAAGTCTAAAGATGGGGGAATCCGTTATTGATCCTTTGACGGGTGTTGAAATCAGGCCCAATAAGTATATCGTTTTTGAGATGCCCCTTGGAAAAGAGCACAGACTCACTGCAGCGTATATTGACCTGTTGATATGGATAGAAACACCTTTTGATGTAGCCCTGGGCCGCAAGATAAAAGAGTTCACCAGCGGTTACTTCTCAGGCCAAGTTGATTACAGGGAACGCATTATCTGGCTTGATAGATATCTTGACAATTACCTGAGAGTTGTCAGAAACCTACTTGAAATACAGAAGGAAAAAGTCAGCGTTAATGCGGATATAATAATCAATGGTGAGGGGGATTTTGAGACCGGAGTACAGGAGGCAATGGATGAAATCTTTCACAGGATACCCCAATGACTAAGATCACTCTAAAACGAACTTTCTCGGATTCACCATATCAACAACGCAGCCTGCTTATGAGGGGGAGCAGCATAATAGGTAATAAAAAGATTTGGCTGAGCGCCTATCAAAGTATAATAACTTGATGTTTAAAGTCTTTTTCTATAATCTTCCATTAATTCATAGTAACGCAGGCAAGACAATAATTGATGAGATAATAAGAGATAATTGAAAAAATGGTTTACATGGCTGACAGAAAGGGCCGAAAAAAAGCTGAAATTACCGAGGAAACCGCTCATTCAGACGTACAAAGGAAGATTATTTATGACAGCTCGAATATTCGCCGTGTTTACGCCAATGTAGCCAGACTATCCGCCGGACAGGAAGAAGTTATCCTCCAGTTTGGGATACGCCAATCCTCGGATACCTCAGAGAGGGAGGCCGAGGTCCGATCAATCGCCTGTATCATATTGAACCCCTTTGCAGCCAAGCGCCTTGCTTTATTGCTTGATAATGCCCTTCAGGACTACGAGGCCAAATACGGTGCGTTTGAGACGGAGCCCCGTCAATCAACCGAAAAAGGTGAAAATGCCGACCTTCTATTTCAGCTTGTTAAAGAGCTGGATGTGCAAATCGGCATTGAACGTTCTTTTAAGCTTACCAAAAGAAGTATTTTTTCGAATCGCTTCCTGCTGGGCACGAGTAAGAAGGCCATAGGAGAGAATATCCATGAAAGGATTCGGGACATATGTGTTCGTATGGATATGCCGGAAGACTTTTTGGTAAAGCTTGATGGAAAGCTGTCCGATGCTGACTATATTCATTTTGGTTTAGAGGAACAGGAAAGCGCCTGTGTTTACAAAGTCTACCTGGAATTCTATGAGAAAATTGAAAAAGAAATAAAAGCCCGGCCAAAGGCGTCTGACCATTTCCTCATGCACAGAGGCTTCAAGTGGGTTGCATCAGACAATACCAGACAGGCAATCACTGACTATACCTGGTATCCTTCTCTTTCTGTTGAAAGAATAATGAAAAAGCTGTCTAAGATATTAGACCCCAATCAGCAGGGAACGGTCATCAAACTGGTGAAAAACCTTCTTGGCCTTGCCGTGCGGAGAGTCCATCATAATGATATCCTGTATCTGGAAGTCACGGAAGAAGGTAATCCGAGAAAATCCTTTGACATAAATATATACAGGGCCAATCTTCAATTATGTGAATTGTACCCTTTTTTACTTGAAATGTGCCGCTACTTTTCCATTGATAAGGGGCGGTTTCATGCCCTGTATGAATCGATAAGGCACAGGACCTTCGGACATTTGTCAGGCGGTATTGACCGGGAAGGAATGAATTTTTTTACGGTTTATTATGGCGTGGAAGAGATTGCGGGACGCGATGCTAACCTCGGATCCCCTTCGGAAGATTCTCAGGTGGCCGAAGCCAGGGCGGGGACTTCTTCCCCTGATATGCCGCCTGTAGCCGGAGTGGAAGCAACAGATAAAAAGGCCGGTTTTCTGTTTGAACTTGTAAATGAACTGGGTGTGCGTGTCGGTGTTGAACATTCTTTTAAAATTTTGCGGGAGACCCTCATATCGGAGCGTTTTCTGATGGGCTTCCAAAGATCTGGGTTGTCTCAGGAAACACATGGGAGAATAATAGATATCTGCAGGGAAATAGACATGCCCGAAGGTTTTCTCAAAACCTTTCAAGAGAAACTGCATGAAGCCAATATTGTGCTTTTCGGTTTTGAGAAGAATAAGACAAACCGCCTTTACAAGTCATACCTGGAGTTTGGGGGCAGGTTTGAGAAAATGAGCAGGGTTAATCCCCAGCAGCTTGAGCCTTTCTTGATACACCAAGGTTTCAAGTGGGACGCGTCTGATAACAGGATTTGCGCCAAGGCGGCATATACCTGTTTTCCCTTATTTCCAGTCGAAAATATGCTGGAAAGATTACCCGGATTTTTTTATGACCGGGGACGTAAAAAACCTTCTGAAATCGCCGAAGGTATTGTGAAACTCGTTTCCAAAAAGATCGGGTATGAAGAATTCCTATATTTCGAAGTGAGCGAGGAAGGTAACCCAAGAAAATCCTTTGATATCAATATGTACAGGGCTAATCTCAGGCTGAGTGAACTTTATCCTTTTTTGTTGGACATAGTACGGCACTATTCGATTCCTGATGAGCAATTTCATGCCCTGTATGAACCGGTAAAGTCCCAGATATTCGGGCACCTGTCCGGAGGCATTGACAGACAGGGGAGGGATTTTCTCACCCTTTATTTTGGGGTAAAGGGGAGTACCAGGAGCCTTATTGACAAATGACGACATACTCCAGGGTTGATCTCAGTACATATGTTGTTATATCTGTCTGGTTCGGCTGTAACAATGACTGCATCACCTGCATGCTTTCGGGGATGAGGGAACAGCTTCCTCCCATCGGATTTGAAAATTTCAAGAGAGTGCTCTTGAATATCAGAAAAGGAGGCAGGTATAAGAACCTTATCCTTTCCGGTGCTGAGGTTACGACCTTCGATGATCTGGACCGGTATATCCGGTTTGCCGCCTCTCTGGGGTGGTTCGAGAAGATACAGATACAGACGAACGGAAGAAAACTCAGCAATAAAGGATACCTCCAGCGTCTAATTGATCAGGGAGTGAATGAATTCTTTGTCAGCATATACGGTACAGAGGACGTTCACGATGCGATTACCAGGAAAAAGGGTTCCTACAGAGAAACCATGCAGGGCATCAGGAACCTTGAATCCTTTGAAGTTAATGTTATCAGCAACACCGTCCTTTCCAAGGCCAATTATCATGATATTCCCCGGCTTATGGCCTTTCTATCCAAAGAGAAAATCAGCGAGGTTCATTTGTGGAATTTTTTCCCCATGGAAAGATCGGATACCGGCGATCTTGTGGTAAGCATGAAGGATTTCCTTAGGCTGCTTCCGAAATTGTTGGCTGTTATCAGACCGGAAGGCAAACCATTGGTACTTAAAAGTTTTCCTGAATGCCTGGCAATCGAGGAACCGGCGGTTTTCGATAACTATTTTCCCGAGACCGTTCTTCCGGACAGGTTTTGGAGAAAATTTGCCGAGTGCGGGTTCGGGAAATGCGTTTATAGGGATAGATGCAGATCCCTGTCATGCTGGGGACTTTCCAGGGCCTATATCCGGAAATACGGGGATGAAAAAGAACTCCTGTCTCCCCTTTTGGGGGAGGATTAAGGTAGGGTCTTATTTTATTCCAGCCAAGGAGGTCTTAGCGTACGAATGGATCGAATAGAATACACCACAAGTCAGGATATCTTTTATGATTTTTGCCTGTGGAAATATACGCCGGCCGTCCCCTTTGAAAACAAGTTCAGGTCCGTAAACCTGTTGTATAATTCCTTTGAGCAGGTGGGCGTACATGAACGGTTTTTTGATCTTGTGCAGGCTATCCGGGAAGGCGTGGGAGAATCAAATACGGTGTGGGGAGTTAAGCGGTTGGGAGATGACATAGTCTGGGAGCTCTATTTTTATGACTACGGGAGGAGGGAAAGAACGAGATCTATCACCGGTCTCCTGGATATTATCAGGCCTTTTATCATGTGTAAGATAAAGGTGAATGAAAATCATCCCTACTTTATGTTCTCCATAGATATCAACGGTGATCTCATTTCAGGGGCAAGGGATCTGGAGGAGATCCATATGTACATCGGCAACCCCGGGAGCACTGTTTCCTCGGGAATCTGCTACTCTCTAACGGCCGGGAAAACAAGGCTGGAAAATTTTTACTTCTTTTTTGATGCTGAGACAGAGATGGATGAGATTATGGCCAAAACGGCGTGTTCCGCCCATATCGACTCAACACGGATACCTGTCGATCAAATCCTCTGGCCCGAACTGAAAAGGTGCAAGGTCATCGTGGTGGCCAACAAACAGGAAAATGATAGTGTGTATTTTTCAAGAATCAATGTGGATCAACTGATCTTTTTCCTGCACAGGATGGAATATCCGGAAGAGCTTGTCTCTTTTGTGGAAAAAAACCGATCAAAACTGGATCACCTGCAATATGACGTGGGTTTCGATTACAGGATGGAAGGTAATGACTTTATAATCCTGAAGAGCGCCTATTACGGTTTTTTCTGAATCCCTATCTTAGTGCCCTCAGCACCTTCCCGCAAGGAAGCTGAGATTGAGGATAAACCCCTGTGGATAATTCAGGCCCAAACAATCATGATAAGGACAAGGTTCTTGACTATCTCCGCGTGGATGAATTCATGAAGACCCTAATCGACGCGCGAGCCCTGGGAACCGCTTTTGAAACAGGCTTCATCGACTATCTAAATAAAACTCAGCATAGCAATCTGCATGACCTGAAAATGAGATTCGAATGGGATCATCAGGGGCTATACCTGCTGATCAACCTGCTTAAGGCGAATCAGGTCATCCTGGAACAGGACGGAGAGATCAAGCTGAGCCGGAAATTTATAAAGGCGTTACCCTATCGTGATCTCCTGATTGCCAAACTTGAGTTTGTAAATTTTGTTACCCCTGATTTCACGGACCTCTTTACCGCCTTGATCAGGAATCCGGATCAATTTAATCAAAATGCCCGTGTTTTCGACATGTTCGGCTATAACAGATGTTATGACTACAACCCAGGTAACTATGACCTGACCAGACGCTGGATGAGGATTACGACATCCCTGACAAGATATGAGGCTCCTGTGTGCATGGAATACCATGACTTTGCTCGGTACCACCGTATTTTGGATATCGGAGGAAACAGTGGCGAATTCGCACTTCAGATATGCAGGAAATACCCGGTGATCTCGGCAACTGTTTTTGACCTCCCCCTTGTTTGTGATATTGGGAGAGAGCATATTGGTTCCGAACCCGAGGCTGGTAGAATAACCTTTTTAAAAGGAAATGCCCTGAAGGATACATTGCCAAAGGGATTTGATATGATAATATTTAAATCCATGCTCCATGACTGGCCGGAAAAGGAAGCAAGAAAGCTGATTTCCAGGGCCTCACAATCTCTGGAGCCGGGCGGAACAATGCTTATCTTCGAGAGAGGTCCCTTTGAGGTTGGGGAAGGGGAAATCCCCTGTTCCATTCTGCCGTTCTTACTTTTTTTCCGTTCCTTTCGATCGCCGGGTCTATACGAGGAACAACTCGTTAGCTCTGGATTCGAAAATATAAAGGTGGATCGAATTGATCTGGAGATGCCTTTCTTCCTTGTTACGGCAAACAGGAAAATGTAGATTTTCTTAGTTTTTATCTATAGTTAATATAGTTCTAAGCGGTGTCTGGTCAGGATTTTATATATACTCAATTTCTAAGCTCTATGAGACCTATAAGCTTTAAAATTTTATGAAAAAATTTTTAACCGGGAACCACGGAATATTTTTTAAAAATATCTTCCATTATTTGAAAAACAATAGTAAAAACATATTTCCACTACATTTATTCTTTATCCCATAATATCTAAAAAAGTATCCGCTAAAGCCGAAAAGGAGGGCTGCGTCATGATTCCCTATTATACGTCTTCCAAACCGAAATTTGCTTTACTAATGAAGGGCCGCTTCAAGTATTTGATATTATTGTCGATTTATTTTTTAACGTCGTTTTATTGTCCACCGGCGAAGGCAGAAGACCTTATGCAAATCTACGGCCTAGCCAAGGAAAACGATCCAACCTTCCAAAGCCAAAGAAGCAAACATGCGGCTTCTCCGGAGACATATAAGCAGGCCTACTCGGAACTGTTGCCCACGCTAAGCTTGGATACTTATTATCAGCGCACTAGACAGGAGATATTCGAGACGGATGTCGCTGTCTATGGTGAAAATCTGACACGCTACCCAAGCAAGGGCTATAACCTGACCCTGACTCAACCTATCTTTAAATATTCATCATTATTAAGACTGTCTCAGGCCAGAGAAGAGGTCAAGAGTGCGGATTTGGAGTTTCAGGCAGCGGAACAGGATCTGATACTCAGGACCGCTCAGGCTTATATTGACGCCCTAGAAGCTTACGACAATCTTGAGTTTACCAAGTCAGAAGAAGAGGCGGTAAAACTCCATTTTGAGCTGGCAAAGGAACGTTACGCTAATGGCCTGGCTCCTATAACGGATTTTCACGATGCCAATGCGCGGCTTGCCTATATGACTGCATCAAGGATAGGGGTTGAAAACGAGCTTGATGACGCGCTCGAGGCCCTTGCGGAGATCACCGGTAAGAAGATATATAATCCCGCCAGATTAATATCTTCCCAGAACTCATCAAGTTTATCCGTAACATCCGAAGGTGGCGGGGGCGAAGCGGCCGGAGAGGAGATGCCGTTAGTAAGTCCGGAACCGGATAATATAGATGAATGGATAGAAGCGTCTCAGGAGCAGAACCTTGAAATGCAGGTCCGGCAACAGGATGTGCTTGTAGCGAAGCAGGAGATAGAAAGGCAGAAGGCCGGCCATTTGCCGACCGTCAGCTTTGTGGGGCGAATAAACAGGGATTATGAGGGTGGTTCCCTGTTCGGCGGTGACAGCGACCTGGAGACCAGGGAAGCCATTATACAATTGAATCTCCCCATCTTTCGCGGTTTTTCCGTTCTCTCCAAAGTCAAGGAGGCCCGTATGCTCTCCGAGGCGGCTGAACAGGAATTGGAAAAGGAGATTCGTCTGGCTAGACGTGAGGCCAGGGCTGCTTTCCTCGGAGTTAAGAGCGCTATTCAAAATACAGAGGCACTAAAACAGTCAGTCGTTTCCAATGAAATAGCATTGGAGGCAAAAAAAGAAGGGTTCAAATCAGGTCTGTTTCCTAGTCTGGCAGTCCTTGATGCGGAAAGGGACTTGCACCAGTCAAGGCTGGAATATTCCAGATCGCAATATGATTATATCCTGAACAGCCTCCGTCTGAAAAGGGCGGTAGGCACCCTGAGGAAGGAAGACCTTGAAGGGATTAATCAGTGGCTGGAGTAGTCTTGGCGGCATTGACTCGCACCGACGGGTTTCACTTTTTTTCTCATAGGCGGGCTTGACCCGGAATCCGGTCTTTTTCATATAGTTACAGATATTCTGGACTCTGGTTTTCACCGGAGTAACGACTTATACGAATTGATCAAATCTAATAGGTAAACACTTTTTAATATTCCTAATGAATTAGTATTACAAAAGTATTAGAAAACAGTTATAAAAAGTACTAGTAAAAATACAATATTATCATGATTGACACCCTGTTTAAATGTAAATTATAATAATATTTACATAATAAAAAGAGCAATAAAAACAGCAATATAACATGTAATTGCCCAAGGGATGGAATGTCCTTGGCTGATTGCTTGGTTTTTATCCCCTCCCTTAAGAGTCGATCATCAGGCGAGAAGTGGTTTTTTTGGTGGTCCTTTAGCCTATTATTATAGTAACCGGCATATGAAATATTAACCTCTCATGTCAGGTGAATTCATACATGTCACATCTAAAAAGAATCGCTGGCAAGCTTAGGTCCTTTTCCGCCAAGTTCTCTCCAGAAAAGGACCTGGTCAGGCGCAGGATGCTGTTCGAGACCCTGGAAAGGCGTCTGTTGCTTTCAGCAGATCCGGTAATGGCATCACAGAATCTGCAGGAGCAGGATAATATAATCACCGATCCTGTCCCTGCCCTTGTTGAACCGGACAGCCAGTCCCCGGAGGCCGAGGTAACCTCGGCCGAAACTGAGGAAACTGAAGCCGCTCCTGTATCTCAGGATGATGAAGCTCGTGTAACTGATGACGAGGCTGGATCGACGCAATCTTATGATGAAGGTCTTCCAGATAGAGCGGAAGCTGATACCCAGGATACCTCTGAGAGTGATACCATTTCTGATACCTCCCAGGAAGAAGTTGCGGAAACACAGGAAGCAACCGCAGATAAGGAAGATTCCACTGATCCCGGACCCGCCGATACCAGTGTCTCGCCTCAAGTCTATCATCTGCTGACACAAAATAGTGGAAAGCAGCTCATCTTTATTGATTCCTCTGTCCCTGATTATGAAACCCTTTTGGATAGGTTTGATGCCAAGATTTCCGATGTTGATATGGATTTAGAGAAGGAGACACAGACCTCTCTTGAAAATGACGAGATCGTAGACATTAACAAAGTCCAAGGCCAAGACAGTATTGAAGAGGCCCGGGATTCGGACGCCTTGATATCAATTGTTGCCGAGGAAGAAGATTCCCTATCGGATATGGAGACCTCCCTAAGAGGAGGAGATGAAAACCCCCAAGAATCCTCCTACCAGGTTGTGATCCTGGATTCCGATAGAGACGGCCTTAAGCAGATTACCGAGACCCTGGAGCAGTACCAGGGAATAAGCGCCGTACACATTGTATCCCACGGCGCGGTGGGGACATTGCGCCTGGGAAGCAGCATCATAAACAGGGATAAGCTGGAAGAATACTCCTCAAGGCTCAAGGCGTGGCGGAACGCCATGAAGGAGGGAGGGGATGTCCTCCTTTACGGGTGTAACATCGCGGACGGAGATCTAGGTATCGAGTTTGTTGAAGATTTAAGTGAGTTTATCGGAGCGGATGTAGCCGCGTCTACCGATGATACGGGCGGCACTGAGCTGGGCGGCGACTGGAAGCTTGAATACAGCACCGGTCCAGTTGAGACCTCTACCCTGTTTCAGGGATCAGCCCTTGAAGGTTACGGATATCTCCTGGAGGATATAGTCGGAACCGATGACGATGATACCCTTACCGGAAACACGGGTCTAAGCGATGATATTCGAGGGGGCCTGGGGGACGACACATACAGGTTCGAGGATGACTGGGGTGATGACTCGGTTCTGGAGGATCCTGATGAAGGAACGGATACACTCGATTTCTCTGCTGTTACAACCGACCTTACTTTCACTCTGAACGCCGATGGCTCTATTACTGTATCGGACGATAACAACTCAGACAACGTACTTACCAGTTCCGCCAATATAGAAAAGATCATCGGTGGGAGCGGTACTGACACACTTGTTGGCCCCGATACTGGCGCCACCTGGAATCTGACCGGGGACAACACTGGGATTGTAAGCGGTTTCATATTCAGTGGCATCGATAACCTGAAGGGTTCTGATAACAACGCGGATACTTTTATCATCGAGAATAACGCCAAATGGTCCGGATCTATTGACGGAGGAGGCGGAACCAATACACTGGACGCCGCGCCTGTTTCCGCTGATCTTCTTTTTACTGTTAAACATGATGATGTAACGGACGATGTAGCCGTTTCCATAAACACTGCGCCGGATACCTGGTCTTCCCTGGGAATTATTCCTGAGGATGTACTTTCCCTCCTGACGGACGGAATATCAATTGAAAATGTAAAGAATGTCAGCAGTCTGGTCGGCGGAAGCGGGGACAATACATTCGCTTTCCAGGGCGAGGTTGAATTTACCGGAACCATCGACGGCGGTGCCGGTGTTACAAACACGCTGGACTACTCGGCCTATGAGCTCAATGTTGCTGTGGATTTTGAAAACGGAACGGTTACTCCGGCCGGGAAAAGTACCTATACCATATCAAATATGAACCGGGTGGTGGGTGAACAGGCCAAATTGACCGTAACCCCTTCTGTTGCGGGAGAAGAGACTGTAGCCTACTCCGATGACACGGGCGTAATCGACGAGTTTATGCAGTCCGTGGGTCTGAAAAATATCGAGGGTACGCCCGGCAACGATGTCCTGACAGGCAAAAGCGGTGTTATCAATATCCTGGATGGAAAGTCAGGCGATGATCTCCTGACCGGCGGAGCCGGTTCGGACATCTACATGTTTATGGACGGCTGGGGTGCAGATACGATTGTCGAGTTGCCTGACGATGACGGCATCATTGACATCCTAGACTTCACGCTGTGTACCGCTGATCTAACCTTTACCATACACGAGGGCGGTGGTGTCAGCGTCACGGACGGCACCAACAAGGTGTTCGAAACAGCGAACATTGAGATGATCATAGACGGCCAGGGCAACGACAAGTTTGTCTTTGAAAACGGTGCGACCTTCAACGGCACCATAGGCAAGCCCAACTGGCTCGATAAGCTCCTGGGCAACAGTCTGCTCGATTACGGCTCCAACACCCTGGATCTTTCAGCCTACACAGAGCGTGTTTATGTGGATCTGGGTATCACCATCCCCTACCTGGAGCAGGTCCTGTGGCAGCAGGCATGGAATACCGAAGACGATGTTGCGATCGTTCCCTACTTCAGCAACATATCCAATGTTATAGGCGGTTCGGGCGACGACGTTATCATGGGCAATGATCAAGCGAACATCCTGAAAGGCGGCGCCGGGGATGACGTGATCTATGGCCGGAAAGGAGCGGATATCTTTGACGGCGGCCTAGGCGACGATGTCCTCTTGGGTGGGTTCAGTGAAGCGGATCTGATAGCCATTATTACCGCGCTTGCCGGAGACCCGGCCGCGATCGCGGACCAGTTCCAAATTGATCCCATAGCGCTCGCCCAGCATGTCCTGGACGGTGGCACAATCCAGAGTTACATCTCAAAGATCCTTGCCGGTGAGGGAGATGTCGTCACCTATGCCGGTGCTTCTGACTCCGTGACCGTAAATCTGGGCCTGGATATGGGCCTGGCCGAAGATGCACTGATGAACCTGCTTTTTATGACCCCGGAAGAGGCAAAAGATCCGGGGAGTATTGTTCCCCACAGCGACGGCGCTGACGGTCATGACTATATCATCGGCATCCATAACGTTATCGGCTCCAGATATGATGATACCCTGAAGGGTAATCTATTCGATAATATCATCCGGGGCGGTGAGGGTGACGATACTCTTTCCGGCGGTCTGGGATCGGATACCCTCATCGGCGGTCTGGGTGATGATACACTGGACGGCGGTGATTCCTGGGTGGGTGACGATAACCCGCTTGGTGACAGGGATATCGCTTCATACATTTACGCGACGGACGGGGTCCGGGTTGACCTTAATATCGACGGGGTCCAGGACACCAGGAAATGGGAGATCATATCTCACGTAAATGATCCTGTCGGAGGCCTGGTTGAGGGACAGGAATATGAAGTCGTCAATGTATCAGGGGACACATTCAAACTGAAGAGCCGAAGTGGCGATTTTGTCGATGTGACTCTTTCCGCTCCCGGTGGAGCCCACAGCTTCGAGTATGATGGGGGATCTATATCCTTTACTCCTTCCACCCCTGGCTCACTTGACTACACGGGTAATAAAATAACAATTATTGGTCACGGCTTCACTGACGGTGATGAGGTTACCTATAATGCCGGCGGAAACGACAGCATCGGAGGCCTTAATGACGGTCAGATCTATAAGGTTGTAACAGACGGTGCCGATGCCTTCAGTCTAAGGCTTATGGACAATACCACCGCCGTTGATCTGTCTCCTATTTATCCAGGCGGCACCCACGGCTTTGAAAAGGATGGTCTAATAAAATCCTTTACCCCATCAGACGGTTCTTCAGTCAATTATACTAACGACACCTTTACTGTCATCGATCATGAATTCAATAATGGCGATATTGTCACATACAGCGCGGGCGGTGAAAAAATCTATACCTCTGCGGGAGATGGCAAGGACACCCTGATCAACATGGAGGGCCTTACCGGCTCCAATTATGATGACGTCCTTATCGGCAATGACGCGTACAACGTTATTAGCGGCGGCAGCGGGAATGACTTCCTGATGAGTGGAGACGGCTCTGACGTCATGAAGGGCGGGGCTGGGAGCGACACCATTTCCTATGAAGATGCTGATGCCGCGGTATTCATCAACCTCTGGGACCCCCTGCCCCAAATTACCGGCGGCTCGGATCTTGATACCCTTAAAGAGATCGAGAGCGTTATAGGGTCGGATTATGACGATATCCTTATCGGTAGTTTCGGGAATAACATGCTTGACGGCGGATACGGTGACGACTGGCTGTCAGGGACCATGGGATCCGATATCTACAGGTTCCGGGACGGATGGGGGAGCGACAAGGTATTCGATGACCTCGAGAGCCTTTTGGCTGATATAGAAAACGAAGATGTTAAAGATGTTATTCGGAACTTGCTCTCCTCGGCCGCCGAAGTGCTGTCCGGTGCCGCGGAGACTGTCGATATACTTGATGTTATGAAAGAAGCCGAAGAAGCTTCTGCCGAGCACCTTCCCGACACCCTTGATTTCTCTCAAATAAGTGCCGATCTCACTGTCAATATCCCTGGTTCCGGTGATGTATCTGTTGCCTATGGTTCGAACATTACAAATGAAATCGCCGCTATGGAGAAGGTCATAACCGGAAGCGGCAAAGATACTTTTGTTTTTGAAGACGGCGAGTCCTTTAAAGGCACTATTGATGGCGGCGGTCCGCTTGAAGGAAATAGTCTGGACTATTCGGCCTACACCACGTCGATCGTTGTCGACCTGCTGGCCCCGGAAGATGGAAAGCCCGGGCAGGCCCAGGGAACGGAGGGTGTTTACAACATCCAAACTGTTATTGGTGGCAGCGCAGACGATACCCTGCAGGGTGATGCAAACGATAACCTGCTTATGGGCGGGGAAGGTAATGACCTTCTTGAAGGCAGGGGTGGTGATGACACGCTTGAAGGAGGGTTGGGAGATGATGCTCTCGTGGGCGGCGAAGGTTTTGACATGGCCTCCTACGTCTTCAGTACGGCTGCCGTCACCATCGATCTGGGCCTGTCGGATGGTAACCAGGATACGGTCGGTGCAGGAACGGATGTCTTCAAGAGCATAGAGGGTGCTGTGGGCACCGATTATAATGACACACTCACCGGTGATGAGACGGATAATATGCTCATCGGCGGTGCGGGATCTGATACCATCTACGGCCTGGCCGGAGACGATTTTATTTCCGGTGATGCGGGGAATGATACCCTGTTTGGCGGTGCAGGCGATGACCTGATCGAGGGTGGCACAGGGAACGATTTTATGAATGCCGGTGAGGGTAATGACACGGTTTCATATATGTATCCCGGAACTGCCGTTGAAGTTGATCTTGCCGAAACTGAAGAGCAGGACACTGGGGGAGCCGGACTAGACACGATCCGGGGCTTTGAGAATATAATCGGCTCCAAGGGAAATGACACACTATGGGGTACTGACGAGGATAATATCCTGACCGGCGGCAGCGGGAATGACACCCTTTATGGCCGGGACGGTGATGATACTCTTGTCGGTGAGGAGGGTGATGACACCCTTTACGGCGGGCTGGGTGAGGACCTTCTGAGCGGCGGCCTGGGTGATGACGATATCTATGGCTATGTCGAAGGTGGTGACCCTGCCGACGACGATGGTCTGGATGTTGCCTCCTATGCTGAAGCCGAAAGCGGTGTAACAGTTGATCTCCTGAACGATACCACCGAACAGGATACCGTTGGAGCGGGTGAGGATTTGCTCGTCGGTATTGAGGGCCTGGTTGGATCCGAGTATGACGATATCCTGACCGGTAACGCGGATGCCAATATCCTCCTAGGCCAGGCAGGAGATGATATTATCGAGGGAGGTATGGGTGATGATATCATCTTCGGCGGTGAAGGCTTTGATTATGCCTCCTATGCATCGGCTCCAACTCCGGTCTTCGTTGATCTGAGTATCACCTGGGAGCAGGAAACAGGAAATGACACCGGATGGGATGAGCTTGCGGGCATAGAAGGCCTGATAGGTTCGGTCCATAATGACGCCCTTATAGGTAATGAAGAGGATAATATCCTCATAGGAGGTCCTGGTGCCGACGAGCTGGACGGCGCCGAAGGCGCTGATACTGTCTCCTATGAGAATGCCACAGCCAGTGTTACTGCAGACCTGAGCGGGGTAATATCGAATACGGGTGACGCAGCCGGAGATACCTTTATTGGTATTGAAAACCTGACCGGCTCTTCCTCTCCTGATGTGCTGTACGGAGACACAAATAACAATATCCTGACCGGAGGCGGCGGTGTCGACGAATTGTACGGTGGAGGTGGAGACGACGTTCTTAGGGGCGAAGCCGGCGACGATATCCTGGACGGTGGCGCAGGCGATGACGTCCTGATTGGCGGTGCCGGGGCTGATGCCTATAACGGAGGTGACGGAGATGACACAGCATCCTATAGGAACGCTGCGGATGATAATGTAGGTGATGATACCACAGGCATCACCATCTATATGAACCCAGCCGACGCTCATAAGAATACCCGTGAAGCAGAGGGTGATACGTTTGCCGATATTGAAAACATTGAAGGGTCTGCCGGGGATGATATCCTCATCGCAGACAATAACGACGTCAAGCTTTACGGCCTGGTTGGAGATGACAGGTTAACAGGCGGAACAGGCGCGGACGAGCTTTTCGGCGGAACCGGGGACGACATTCTCGAAGGCGGTTTGGGCAATGATATACTATACGGCGGAGACGGGGCCGATAAGCTCTACGGGAACCTGGAGAACAGTACCGGGGCAGGCGGCGTTGATACTGCCTCCTACGTAAGCGAAATCGCCACCGAAGGAGTTGTAGTCGATCTCAGCACTAAATCCGGATCAGGCGGTGAGGCCGAAGGCGATACTCTCACTCATATCACCAACCTCATTGGGACCGCTTACAATGACGAGCTGATCGGGGATGAAAATGCCAACTGGCTACAGGGTGGTGAGGGCGATGACATCCTGGAAGGCAAAGGAGGCGACGATAAGCTCGAAGGTGGAGAAGGCGGTGATTTTGCCTCTTATGCCAATGCCTCACTTGGTGTGACTGTCGATCTCCGTATAGGCACCTTTCAAGATATTATCCCCACCTACGACGACGATGACCAGGGTAGCGATCAGCTCATCGGAATCGAAAATCTGGTCGGTTCCATGCGCGGAGACAAGCTGTATGGAGACGAGAACGATAATGTCCTTGTCGGTGGTGAAGGCGACGACAAACTGTACGGATTAGGCGGTGCCGATATCCTCCTGGGCGAAGAAGGCAGGGATCTACTGGAAGGCGGCGAAGGCGACGACCTGCTGGACGGGGGAGACAAGGGGGACATCTTAAGGGGCGGTTACCTTGATGAATATGACAACCTTGTTGATGACGGAGTGGATACTGTTACCTACGCAGATGCCCAGAATGCTGTTACCGTGAGTTTATTGACCGGCATCGGCAGCGGGGACGAAGCCGACGGTGATACTCTCGAAGGAATCGAGAACTTGGTCGGCTCCGAGTTTGACGATGCCCTCACCGGAGACACCTTAGATAATGTACTGAGTGGCGGAGCCGGAGACGACACCCTGGATGGAGGAGCCGGAGACGACTTTCTGGAAGGCGGCGAAGGCGATGACATCATTATAGGTGGAGACCATGGTGAAGAAGGCGACACCGTTTCCTACCAGAGCGATACCGCGGGAGTTAATGTGGAACTGGACGGTTTGGCTTATGACGGGTTCGGCAATGAAGATGAACTGACAGGTATCGAAAATATCTATGGTTCTGTACATGATGACACCCTGTGGGGAGATAGTAACGATAATATTATTTGGGGTAACGAAGGAGCCGATGATATCAACGGCGGTGAAGGCGATGACATGCTCTATGGCGGATTCGGGGATGACACGCTCACAGGCGGGGCCGGCGCGGATACCTTCATGTTCGAGGATAGCTGGGGTGCAGACACCATCACGGAGGACGGCGTTTTTGAGAACACACTCGATTTCTCCCTGGCCATCGCCGATATCACGTTTGTCCTTCACGCGGATGGAACAGTTTCAGCCTATGACAGCGTGAGCACGCTGGATAATGTATCTCATATATCCAAAATAATCGGCGGACAGGGGAATGACCATTTCTTCATTGAACCGAATTCAACCAACCTCCCGTTTATAGATGGCGGCCCAGGTGATGGGTTAGACACCCTGGATTATTCCGATTTTGAATCAAACTTAAATATAAACTTGTCAGTTCAAAATCCTGTTCCTGAGGGCACTTCCGGCGTTTCCAGTATTGAGAACATTATCGGCGGATCAGGTAATGATACCTTAACACTCGGTGCCGACGCAGGCACTCTCGTAGGAGGGCTTGGAAACGATATCCTCTCTGGCGGGGCCGGCGATGATCTGCTGCTTGGCGGTGAAGGTGCGGATGAACTATACGGCGGCCCGGGTGATGACGCCCTCGACGGTGGAAAAGACGGTGACATACTTGACGGGGGTTCAGGAACAGACATAGCTTCCTATCAGTCCTTTCAGACAGACGAGGATGGAAACGGCCTGACAGTCAACCTCACAGATCCGACTAAATCCACCGGAGACGCACTGGACGATACTTTTTCAGAAATCGAGAATATCTACGGATCTATGGGCGCGGACATCCTGGTTGGTGATGCGGGAAGCAATATCCTTTATGGCATGGATGGCAACGACCTGTTGATCGGCATGGGAGGTGACGATGTCATTGACGGCGGCATCGGATGGGATATGGTCTCCTATTCCTATAAGGATTATAGTGAGAGTGCTATCGAAGCAACCGGTGGCGTCCATGTCGATCTTGGGGGCACAGAAAGCGAGCACAGCTATGTTGCCGGTACGGATGACACTCTGCTTGATGTGGCAAACGGTCTCGAGGACCATATAAACACTAATGCTGCAACGAAGTATTCGGTGACTGTAGATACTGTAGTGGATGATCACACCCTGGTAATTACAAAACTTGACGGGAACCCGTTTACCGTTGACTTTGAAAATCCCGCGAGTGGAAGTATGTCCATTACAGAGACGACCACCGGGACAATAAAGGTGGCTTTGAGTGGTGACGTTGTTGCTGATGAGACGTGGAAGATTATATTGTTCGAGGGCGGTGCCGAAGCTACTGACAATACTGGTGGGATTATAAGTAGAGATTCTTTGGTCGATGTCGAGGATGTAACGGGTACACCTTATCATGACACCTTGATCGGCAATCTGCACGCCAACATACTTATAGGCGGTGAAGGCATTGATATTATCAGGGGCATGAGCGGTACTGATACCCTTTATGGAGGTGCTGGTAATGATCAGCTTTATGGCGGCGGAGATTCTGATACCCTGATCGGTGGTGCGGGCGCTGATGTGCTCGACGGCGGGAGTGAAAGCGATACTGCTTCCTATGAGACCAGTTCGGACGGCGTAAATGCAAATCTGTTAACCGGTTCCGCGAGTGACGGCTTTGGTACAACCGATACCCTGATTGGGATCGAGAATCTGACCGGTTCAGACAATAATGATACACTGGTAGGTGATAACAACGACAACGTGTTTATCGGTGGTGAAGGGGCTGATACCCTTACCGGTGGCGGTGCCAATGACACGGCCTCCTACGTGACCAGTCCGTCCGGGGTGAATGCCGACCTGTCCCCTACTTCCCCTTCTGCCGGCGATGGCTTCGGAACGACCGATACCCTGAACGGAATCGAGTATCTGCGCGGCTCTGATCATGATGATATCCTTATTGGCAACAGCGGAAACAATTACCTCAGGGGCGGGTTTGGCAATGATGTCCTCGACGGCGGCACTGGTAATGATTTTCTGGAAGGTGAATCCGGAGATGATATCCTCAAGGACAGCGGCGGAGATGATTATCTTGACGGCGGGTTCGGCTCTGACACGGTTTCATATGAAGATGTAACAGCAGATCTTAATGTGGATCTGACCCTCCTGGAAGAGCAGGTCACCGGTGCCGGTTCAGATCTTCTCAAGAGTATAGAAAATCTTACCGGTGGTTCCGGTGCCGATAGACTCATCGGCGACAGCGATGATAATGTCCTTTCTGGCGGGATAGGCGACGACATCCTTATCGGCGGACTGGGTGTAGATACTCTGATCGGCGGTGTTGGAGCCGATCTTATCTATGGCCATTTTGAGGATAACACGGACAAGGCCGAAGATATCGACGTGGATACCGCATCCTACGAGGATTCCGGTGCTGGAGTCACAGTCGATCTTAATCTGGCTGTGCAGGCGGCCATCACAGGAGACGAAGCAGGCGATGTACTGCAAGACATCGAAGGGATCATAGGTTCTGCTTTCAATGACGTGCTGACCGGTGATGACAACGACAATGTCCTAAAAGGTAAGTCGGGACCTGATGAGCTTTATGGCGGCCTGGGTAATGATATCCTTGTCGGTGGCGATGACAACGATATCCTGAACGGCGGCGATGGAATTGACACAGCTTCCTATGAAGACGCCGGGAGCGGTGTAACCGTTGATTTAGGAATAACAGTTTCCCAGGACACTGTGGGCGCAGGGTCTGATACCCTTACCGGGATCGAGAATCTGACAGGTTCGGACTTCAACGATACGCTGATTGGCGATATCGGTGACAATGTCCTGTCTGGTGGAAAAGGAAATGATATCTTTTCCATCATCGAGACCTTCAATATCAGCACCTATGTGGGTCAGGATGAATACGAAGGCGGCGAGGGTGAGGACACCTTTCCAGACTTCAAAGCCCTGACCGGTGAGAATATCTTCCCCGGCGGCTTCACATTAAGGGATGTGGATGCCATCACTATTACGGATGCTGAACACAGCATCAAGGCCAAGGGCACCATCATGTTCAGCTCGGCCACGGCCATTACCGTTGAAGAGGGTGTCACCCTTAAGTCAACCGAAGGTGATGTCATACTCCGGGTAAACGCTTACCTTGAACCGAATATCGTTAACAATCTCCAGAATTTTTATACCAGCAATAAATCATCGGCCGAGATTACCATCGGTGATAATGTCAACTTGCTGGCCGACGCAGGGGATATATACATAGCGGCTTCATCCACCACTACACGCTCTGTTGGCTATGAGTATTATCGTATAGGTCTGGCCGAAGGGCTGGAGGCCATGAATATCGCCAATGTAACCGGCACAATGACATTTACCCCCGCCGTAACCGGGCCTCCACCCGCCGCGCCCGCTGTTGGTGAGCCGCCGGTCCTTACCCATGCCAAAATCACCTGGGATTCAACGACTGAAGATTTTGCGAATGCCGGTTTTGAGCCGGGCCAGATTATCATAGTAGACGGCGCCAAGCTGAACAATAATCTCTACAGGATTTATCAAGTCGATGCCGCTACCAATACCCTGGTCGTGACCGACATGGGTCCGCTTACACCGGCTAAAACAGTTACCCCTGCTGCAAATATAACAGGTGCAACCACAAAGCCCGGAAAGATGCCTGTATATGGCAATGCCATGCTCCAGAAGGAGACGGATACACCCTACGTTACCATTCAGGAAGTAGAAACATCCCGCCTGGATAGGAATCCTATCACCACTGTGAGCAATTTTGGTGAAGAGCTGAGTCAGCTCGAGACCAGCGGTGCCACCCAGCAGATGTTTTCGACCTACGCCGCTGAACAGCTTCTGCCGATGTTGATGACAAAGTTTAACGCTCTGGCCAAGTCGTTTCTTAAAGGCACACCTTTAGGTAGCCAGTTCAACGCCGCGGCGCCGCCTCCAGTACAGATCCTTGAATCGGATGCTGCTTCGCGGATAGAAATCGGCGGCAGTGGTGTAGTGATAACCGCCGGAGGTGATGTGACTGTAGAATCTACAGCCGTATCGAAAAGCGAGCTTAAAACATCTCCCACACTGTTCGGCATCCCTGTTTCCGTTGGGGTTACGGTCGTCACTTCGAACGCGGAGGCCCTGGCGGATATCACGGGTAACGCGGCTATTACGGCAGGCGGTGATTTTAATCTGACTGCTGATGTGTCAAATACCCTGACGGAGCACCTGACCATAACATCCAAGAAGCTTCTTTCTATCCCAAAAAAGACAAAGATCGAAGGCGACCCACCCGGCAATAACAGTACGCTGCTTGATAAATTTAAATTCCAGCTTGCTGTAGGTGTCGCGCTGGCGGAATCAAATACCAGCGCCACAATAGGCGAAAACGCGACCATTACCGCTGCAAACGCGAATGTAACCGCTAATAATGATAGCAACTTTGACCTTCGCGTTTCAGCCAATTCACCTGAAGCCCAGGCCCTTAACGCTAAAATTACATCGGAACCGGGCAAGACCCAACAGGAATTTAATGTCTCGACTTCACAGCCAAATGAAGCCGTCAAAGTTACAATCAGGCCCGTGGCAAAAGCCGGCGCGCGGGGGGGAACTAGTGTAAAACCTATTTATAAGGTCACACTGGTCAAGCCTAATGGAACATATTTTACCGCAGTGCCTGTTGACCTGAGTCATGGGGGTACAGGTACGGGAGGAAAAGTATGGACATTTACACCTCCCGCGGCAGGCAAATACAAGGTCCGTGTGGAACTGGAAAACCCTGCTGCTTTTTTTGCGGGAGAGACCCGCGCCAAACCCAAGACCGCTAATTTTACAATCTCCATCCCCAAGATGACGGAAAGTGACCTTGGGTATGCCAAACAGGAATCTTTCGGTATGGCGACCGCTGTCGGCGTCAGTGATGTGTCATCTACCAGCATTGCAAGGATTGACGGTAACGTTACCATAACCGATGGAGATCTTCTTGTTGATGCCCAGTCCATTACCGGTTCTTCAGACCCTGATAAGTATGGCGCGACGGGTATCCTGCTCACGACCGATAAAAATCATATCAGTGTCACAGCCGTGCTTAACAAAAAGAAAGTGATGATGAACACCAAAAAAGAGAGCAGCAGTGATACTGCCACAAGAGGGTGGCGGTCTTTTGCCAATGTCGGGGCCAAGCCCACAAATATTACAAATCCCACAGACAAGAAAGACGCACCCACAAAAGGTCCGAACCTCACCGGAGCTGTCGCGGTGGCCATAAGTCACAACCAGGCTGACGCCATCATAGGCGACAATGCAGTGATTCATGTAAATGGCGGTGACATGACTGTCAATGGATATGTGGAAGAAAATATCAAGGCCAGCGTTAACGCCCATGTCAACAAACCGTCAGAATCGGTCAGCGGCGCCGCCGCGGTCTTTGTGGGTGACTACAACAATACGGCTAATGCCTGGATAGGCGACAATACCAGGGTCGATGTCACAGGAACGCTGACGGTAAAGGCAAATTCCAAGATACCGAACCAGATCATTCTCGATGATCAATGGGATACCTTTAAAGAGAAGATCAACGGGTTTATAGAAACCGATAGCTGGATAGGGCCTCTTACCAAATTCCATCTCGTAGAACCGCCGGCGAAGCCGGCTTCGGGCGCTGTTGAACCAGATCCACCGGCCGGAGCAGGCGCTCAGATAATCCAGCAGATCAAGGACGGCACCATTGGTGTTGTGCAGGAGAGAGCGACTAACTTTGCCCAGTCACTTGCATTAGGTGCCCAAAGCTTTAAGCTCGGTATTGATCGGTTAATCACGAAAAAGGATACGGAATTAAGAGGTATTCTCAATTACCTGCCCGGCATCCTGGAATCACCCGACTTTCTGCAGAAGTTCTCCACAACATTTGTCACTGCCAGTGCAAAGACAAGCATAGATGAGAAATACTGGCAGTCCCAGGCCCAGACTGACGCGGAAAAACAGGCAGTTCCCGAAAAGGCCGATAAAAGCTGGTCCTTTGCCTTTACAGGATCAATCAATGTGTTCAATGTACATAATGAAGCAAATGCATATATAGGAAAGAACACAGAGATTATCGCGGGAGAGGATGTCGTTGTAACGGCGGATTCCTGGCTGGAGACCATAAACATGACGGGTTTGCCCAGCCTGAATATTGTCAATCTTCTGCTGGGTCGAAATACCATTATACCTGTACAGCCCCCTGCAAAATCGTTAAAAAATATGACTCCTGCACAAAGAGCGGCATTGACACCCGCGGAAAGAAGGGCTTTTAAGAGAGATAAAACCAACCAGACCATAAGTGCGCTGCCGATAATAGGCGCCCCCTATGCAATGGGATACAGCATGTTCTCTCTCAAAGATAAAGGGGTGGGAAGAACCTCCAAGACGGACCTTTTTCAGAGGATCGAGAGTCAGGTCATGTTCCCCACCAAGAGCCAGGGGAGCGGGCTCGGTGTCAATTTTCAGCACACGGGTTACAACAATATCGCCACAGCAACCATTGATGACAGTGCAGTGATCACCTCGCAGAGAAACGTCAGGGTCGAGGCCGTAACCCATAACCTTCTTATTGATCTCACCTCAGGCGGCGCTGCCGCGGAAGGATTTCTGGCCCTAACAGGTTCAGGAACTTCGACTGATATCGACAATACATCAATCGCCACAGTGGGTGACGACGCCGTTATATATGCCAAGAGCAATGTTATTGTCGATGCGGACACGGACAATGTCCTGGTCACCTATACCGGATCGACTACCCATGGAGCCGACCTCGGGATCGGTGTTTCAGTTACCATAAATAACATAGTAAATAATGTGGGGGCCTTTGTGGGTGACGGGCCCGGCCCTGTGGTACCGATTAATAATGTCGCCGTCACCTATAGCAGTGGTAGTAAAACGCTTACCTGTAGCGGCCATAACTGGCTAAATGATGGTCTTACAACGGGTGATTGGATCCGTATTTCGAATTTTGTCCCAGATAACCCCGATAACCCGGTTATAGATGGTATCTTTCGGATCAAGGATATTTATACCGAAGACCTCGTACTTGAGTCAGGAACCTTTCCCGGTTCAGATACCTCAGGAACCCTATCTATTCAGAAGATGGGCAGGCTCCAGGCTGAAGGGGCCGAAATCAGGTTTGATTCAGCCGTTGAACTTGATTTTATAAAGAATGAAAGCGATGCGGACAGCATTGTTCGATCCAGCGGTAACTGGACTGATGATGGTTTTCATGATGGCCAGTTAATAACCATTGACGGCTCGGCAAGTAATGACGGAATTTATGTGGTTGATTCCATATCCGAAGACGGCATGACACTCTATGTTGAGGGTCTTGTCCTTTCGGAGTCACCCGGCACGGGTGTCTCCGTAACAGGATATAGGCCGTCCAACTCATTGATTGAACCTTCCCCTGCTATCAATTTTACAAATGATACTAGTGGTGGATCTGACAGCATTGAACGCGCAAGTGGTAACTGGACTGAAGACGGTTTTTACACCGGGCAGTTGATCACTGTTTCCGGCGCGGGAGACAATAATGGCAGTTATGTGATTGAATCCATATCAGGGGACGGTCTAACACTATATCTTGCTGACGATGCACTAACTACGACGACGGCGGGCATTACCGGCGTTTCTGTGACAGGATACAATAAATCCCGGACCGTTCAGGATAGGGACTTACAGCTTGACTTTATCCATGATCCTAACGCCTTCGACCGCATCGTTCGTGACGACCTTGGTGACTGGGAGGATGACGGTTTTTACACCGGTCAGAACATTACCATCACCGGCACGGCAGACAATGACGGCACTTATGAGATTGAGTCTGTCGACGGAGATACGCTTTACCTTGTGGACGCGGAATTTGGTAACGAATTTGCCGTCCTCGATGTTTCCGTGGAGTCTGATGCCGGAAAGGTGTCCGTGACTGCCAATAACAGCTCGGTCATCGTTACGACCAGCCAGTCCGGATCGCCCCTGTTGCTGGAAATGAGCGAGCCGAAACCTGGCGGGCAAAACCCCAATCAAAAGAAGTCCTTTTCCGACAAGGCGCTCGGCGGCCAGAAGGTCGGCAAGCAGGAGCCTGGCAAGATCGCTCTGAACGGGACCTTCTCTATGGTCGATGTAAATAGCTCTACCGCATCGCATATTGACGGCGGTTTTATCCTTCAAAGTGGAACAGATCTCGATGTGACTGCGGATGATTCCACGTACCTGGTCAACGGCGCAATGGCCTATGCTTACGCGGGCGATATCGGCGGTGCCGCTAACATCGCCCTCAATACGGTAACCAGGGATACGAAAGCCTGGATCGGCAGTGAGGAGAGTGAAGTTTTTGTTACGGGCGCGGAAACCGTGAATTTAAATGCCACCAATGGAGGCGCTCTCGTTTCGGTGGCGGTTTCCGGTGTTTTGCAGACCTCAGCAGGAAAGAAGCCCGCTCAAAAAGAGAGTGCCGTGATTGGCAGGCACCGCAGCACTCAGCTCACTGATCAGGAAAAGGCCAGGCAGGACAAAGAGAAGGCCCAGAAAGAGAAAGAAGCCAGGAAAGAAAAAAAGAGTTTTATTCCAGCATCAACCCCTGAGATGTCCCTCTCCGGAAACGTCTCCTATAATCAGATCAATGACAATACCATCGCCGGCATCTACAACAGCGTCATCTCCTCAGTGGAGGATGTTACGGTTCAGGCCCTTAATGACGCCTGGATCAGTGCCTATGCCGGTTCCTCCTCAATATCCAATTCATATTATGATACCGGAACGAATACGAGCACTACTAGTAGCAGTACACCGGGCAATGAAGAGCCTCCCAAAAATAAACCAGCCATTTCCGGGGCCGCTTCCGCATCGGTTACCGTCAACAGTATCACCGGTATCACCCTTGCCTATCTTGATTTTTCCAGACTGTCGCTTTCAGGTGACCTGAACGTATTGGCTGATACCAGTCAGTTGATCGTTGGAATCGCGACCGCCGGGAGTATTTCGGTTTCCAGAAACAACAGCGGGTTCGGGGTAGCCGGATCAGGTTCGGTCAATCTCCTCAACAGCTATACAGAGGCCTATGTAAAAGACAGTATCATTGATGTGGATGGGATGATTTCCATTATGGCGGTTGACAATAATGTCATAGGAACCGGGGCCGGGTCTCTGAGTGTGGCTGTCTCAACCAACGACAAAAAGAGCGGTACATCCAATACCGGCAATTCCGGCAACACCAAGACCCAGGCCGCGGTTTCCGTAAGCCCTGCCGCTGCGATCAGCATTGTTGACAGCACGGTCCTGGCCTATGCCTCTGATTCCACCATGATCGCGGACAATGAGATTGATGTTAATGCCGTTTCCAATGAGATGGTCATTTCAATTGCCAGCGGTATCTCTGGCGCGGGCGCAGACGCTACCAAAGGCAGTGTTGCCATTGCCGGTTCCGGTTCCACTTCGATTAACTTGATGAATGCCGTGGTTGAGGCCTATATCTCCGAGAGTGATCCTACGGCCGGACGAAGCATTCAAAGCTATAATGAAACAGTGACAGTCAGCGCGGAAGATGATTCCCAGATAGTGAGCAATGCAGGCGCCATTGGAATCAGTAACGCGAAAGGTAACGACTGGGGTGTGGGGCTGGCCCTCGGCGCGGCGGTCGCGGTCAATATTGCCGATAAAAAGGTTCGGGCCGGTATATCCGGTGCGACGGTTGAGAGTTACGGGGAGGTCAGCGTTACTGCCGAATCCAATTCGGATATATGGGCCCTTACCATGGGAGGATTCGGGGCTGGAGCCAAGGGGACCGAGAAATACGCCTTTGCCCTGGCAGCCGGCGCTGCGGGCTCGGTAAACATGGTCGACTCGGTTGTAGAGTCCTATATAGATGGCAGCACCATAATTACAACAGATGACACGGGAACCATTGTCAAGGATCTGAGCGATGACTCGTTCTACGAGTTTGTTGGTGAGGTGAAGGATGGCGAGGCCATAACAGACCTGAGCGTTATTGATTTTGCCAGCGACGCAAATTGGCGGCCTTACACGAAAGACCCTAGCACATTTACCGAGGATTATCTGTCAACGGATAAAAATATAGCGGATGATCCGGATACACCCGATGTTGATGAATCCTTTACCCTGGATATTAATCCTGCAGGCTCCGTTATTCTCTCGGCCGAAGATAATGCGTCCATAGAGGCCACTTCCCTGGTTGTGGGTGTGTCCAAGGCAGTGGGAAAGACATCCGCTGTTGCGGCATCCATGGGCGGCTCCTTTGCGGTGAATGATTTGAATAAAGAGGTCAGTTCATATATCTCCTCGTCTGATGTGACATCAGCCGGTTGGGTCGACGTAGACGCTTCATCAGACGGTTATATATGGGCTATGACCATCGGTGGTGTTGGGGCTGGCGGCAAGGCAGAACAGAATTTCGGCGGCGCGTTCTCCGTCGCCGGGGCCGCAAGCGTTAACACCATTAACAGCACCGTAGAGTCCTATATAGACGATAACAGTGATATCACCAGCGGCGCAGGTTTGGATGTATCTCTGAGCGCGGATGATTCATCCACCATTCTCTCAACCGCGGGAATACTGAGCATAGCGGTAGGTCTGGGCAATAAGGGAGTTGCCGCCGCTCTGGGCGCTTCAGTCGCCGTTAACTCGGTTACAGGCGGCATAAAGGCCTATATAGAGGATTCTACTATCACCTCCTCGGGTGGCCTGGATCTGACCGCCGAGGCCAATACGGACATTTGGGCCATGACTCTCGGTGGGGTCGGTGCCGGAGGCAAGGGCAAGGCCTCTTACGGGCTGGCCTTTTCAGGCGCGGGGGCCGGATCCCTGAACGTCATAGAAAGATCCATCGATGCTTATATCGACGGGACGGGTTCGCCCGGACAGACGGTTACCACCGGCAACGGCCAGGGTGTTGTGCTCAGAGCCGAGGACAATTCATCTATCCAGGCCACTGCCGGGGTTCTTAGCGTGGCGGTCGGTGTGGGCGGGAGCACAGGTGTGGGCGGCTCCATGGGCGCGTCTGTCAATATTAATAAGGTCGAAAATGAAATCCATTCCTACATCTCCGGCATGGAAGTGATTTCCGCCAATGAAGTTGACCTGGATGCCGAGTCAAACGCGAACATCTGGGCCCTGGCAATCGCCGGATCAGTCGGTGTGGGCTCCGGAAAGACGGCAAGCGGTGTTGGTGTGGCCATCAGCGGCGCGGTTACCGTTAACGTGATTGACAATGAGGCCCACAGCTATATTGATCAAAGCAGCATAACAAGTCTGTCCAAGGGGCCTGTTACCATTGACGCGAAAGACAACACACGGATTATGGCGGATGCCGGCGGCATCAGCGTGGCTGTGGGCAAGGGTGAGAATACCGGTGTTGGCCTGTCCATCGGCGGATCCGTGGCGGTAAATGTGGTTTCCAATGAAACCCTGGCTTACATATCCGGTTCTACAATCGGTACAGACGATGATCCTGTCGGCGCAGTAGCCCTTACCGCAGAGGCGGATTCAAGGATCTGGGCCTTGACCATTGCCGGGTCCGTTTCCGTGGGATCCAGCAAGAACAGGTTCGGCGGTGCCCTGGCAGGCGCACTGGCAGGTTCGGTAAACAGTGTCCACAATACGATCGCAGCGGGGATCACAGGAAGCTCGGTTGTCACCGACAGCATCGTTGCCGGAAACGCGGGCGTATCACTCAGCGCCACGGATAAGAGCGATATTATCGCCAATTCCGTCGGCGGAGGCGTTTCCGTGGGTACCGGTAAAACCGGGATGGCCATGGCCCTGGGCGGATCATTCGCGATTAATTCCATAGGCAATATTGTTCTATCCTATGTGGATAACACTACGATGGATATTGACGGCGCGTTATCTGTTACATCCAGCTCGGACAGCTCCATCTGGGGGCTTGCAGTCGGAGCGGCAGTGGGAGTGGGTGTGGGAAGCGCGGGAGGAACGGGTGCATCCCTGTCCATTGGCGTCTCGGTCGCCCATAACACGATCGGCAATATCACCGAGTCTTATATAAGGAATGAGAGCAGTGTCCTGACAAACGGAAATGATGTCACGATCAGTGCCGTTGATAATGCCGCGATCAAGACCATTGCCGTGGCCGCTTCCGTTTCCGTTGGAGTGGGCAAGGGAAATGCCGGCGTCGCCCTGAGCGGGGGCGGGTCAGTGGCCGAAAACGTTATTTACTCCACGACCAACGCATATATAGATAACAGCAATCTGGGTACAGAATTAAACCTTGAACTCGGAACAGAATTAAACCCCGTTGGAAATGTTGATCTGGATGCCATCAGCAGTTCCGAGATACTGGCCATTGTCCCGACCGTGTCCGTTTCCGTGGCCTATGGCGGAAAGGCCGGCGTTGGCGCTGCGATTGGAATATCGGTTGCGCGCAACATTATAGGTTCCGAAGAAACCGATATCCTGGCCGATTACACAACCGGCAGTACTCCAGTTATTATAAATACGGGCGATAGGGTCAGGATTACGGATGACAGCCCCCGTGATGGGGATGTTTACGAGTATATCGGGGATGAATATGATCGCTATGATTATTCCGCAGATAGCACAGGCAGTACAAATATAATATTGGATGATGGTGACCGGATATGGGTGGATGACGCTGAATCAGGAACCGCCCCGGCCGGTATATACAGGTACATAGGTGATAATGAGACCGTCACTCTTGATGGCGTAACCCTGGACTTTGACCATGATGAAAGCGGGAACAACCTGGACAGCATCACACGATCCTCGGGGAACTGGGCTGAGGACGGGTTTAGTGCCGGTCAGAAGATTACCATTACCGGAACTGGTTCCAATAACGGGACCTATACAATTAAATCGATTGAAGATAGAGACAAGCCTAATGTCGACGGTAAAAGTATACTGTATCTGGTTAAAGAAGAATACCTGGTTGATGAATCAGGAGTTGGCGTCGCAACCATTACTACCACCGGTTATCTGGATCTGACTAAGGCGGATTACAGGGACGCCAATCTCTGGGAGCACCTGGATATGTTGAATCTCGAGGCCCAGGACTATGGCGATCCGTCAACATGGCGCCGGGTTGATCTCGGTTCATCCGCCTCCGAGGCACAGGCCTATATCAGGAATTCGAGCATACATTCAAGCGGCGCATTAACCGCGGACGCCGTTTCAACCCAGAGTATCGATTCCATAGTCATCGCAGGAGCCGTCGCACTGGCAGGCGGCGGAAAGGCGGGCATCGCCATCAGCGGCGCGGGTGTCTATGCTGAGAACACGATCGCTACGGATGTCAGGGCTTTTATAGACGGCGACGGTTCAACCGGAATCAGCGCGAATAGCATCACTCTGGTGGCGGACGATTCCTCCAGTATTCAGGGTATTGCGGGAGCGGCCTCCATTGCCGGTTCGGTGGGCGGAAAGGCCGGCGTTTCCGTATCAATCGGGCTTTCCCTTGCCTTTAACAGGGTGGATAACACGGTCGAGGCCTTTATAGCCGACGCGGATCAGGTAACTGCAACGGCCGGTGATGTGTCTCTGTGGGCCGGGTCCAATGGGCCTAAACCGTTTGAATTTAATCCTTCAGCCTATGGCCTTACCTTTGACGATCTGGATGATGCCTCAAAGCAGGATCAGGACAACCCGGATGATCCTGCGAGTGACACGGATAATCCTGATGATCCCACCGATGATGTGGTCGATGAGGCGGCCCTGGATAAGCTCCAGGATGACGCTATCCTTGCCAAGCTGAGAACCGTCTTCTCGGATAACGGAATAGACCTGGCCGTCGATGATTTTCTATCAAACGACTCCACCTACACCACCGCGTATGGCGAGCAGGCGTTATTCACCGGCGAAACCGTAAAACTGGCCGATGACTATGCCAATGGCGGTGTTGCAGGTAAAATATACCGATACCTGGAGGAGCCAGACTATCTGTCTTCGGATAAAGATACCACAGATGACCCGGATACGGCCTGGGATGAATACTTTGATGTAGATGTTAAGAACGGCAAAATTGTCGGTAATCTGGATGACGGAAAGTTCTATAAGTTTGTCGGCACGGCGGAACAGGGCGCAGCTATAACAGATCTGAGCGATGTGGATTTTACCAAATACGAGCAGTGGCAACTTTGTACTACAGACCTGAGCATCGAGGTTTTTTCCGATGCCACGAAATGGGAGCTTGTAACCTCGCTGGGTGAGGCCATATACACTACATCTGATGTTGCGGGGACGTTGTTAAAGGGTGACACGGTAAAACTGGCCGTTAACTACGGTATTGGCGGCCAGGCAGGTGGTACATACCGGTATCTCGGTTATTATGATTACCTGTCAACGGAAAAGAATGAAGGCACCTTTGTACTGGATATTAATACGGGCACCATTGTCAAGGATCTGGATGAGGGCGCGTTCTACGCGTTTATCGACACGGACACAGAAGGCGATGCCATAATAGACCTGAGCAGCATCGATTTTGCCACTGATGATCAATGGGAATCTTATTCAGGCCTTGGTGTTAATATAAACCTTGGTGCTGAAGATTATTCCGTTGCCACGAAATGGGAGCTTGTAACCGCGGACCTTAAACTGACCAGGCTTTTCGAAGGCGAGGGCTGGACCTTGGTAGACGGGTCCGGAGTCACTTATGTCATACACAAGGACGGTAATAAACTGTCGGTTTCACAGTCCACAATCAACGTGGTGACGGCGGCGGCCTCCATCGGTGCGGGATTCGGAAAGGAGGCAGGTGTTGCGGTCAGCGGGGCCGGCGCCTATTCCCAGAACGTTATCCTGTCAGAAGCCAGGTCTTTTATCAGGAACAGCAATGTAACCAGCGCCGAAGATGTCCTGCTGAATTCAGTAAGTACACAGTCGATCTCGTCGACAGTGGTCGCGGCCTCGGTGGCAGTGGGCGGCGGCGGTAAGGCAGGCGTAGGTGTATCCATCGGAGCCTCCATCGCCCGCAACCTGATCGGATATGATTCGGATTATTCCTCTGATCCGGCTGAAGTGCGCGCCTATGTGGAGGATTCCAGCATAAATGCAACAGGTGACCTGATTCAGACCGCTCTGGCAAACCAGACCATCAATTCGGCCGTGATCGCGGCTTCCGTGGGCATCGGCGCTTCATCCAAGGTCGGGGTCGGAGTGAGCGGTTCCGGCGTCTTCTCCGAGAACTGGATCGGTGTTGATGTGGAGGCATCCATCGACGGTGACAGAGGGGATGGAATTCAGGCCAATGATATAACCCTTACCGCCGGCGACACATCCACCATATCCGCATTTGCGGGCGCGGCATCCATCGCGGCCTCCTTTGCCGGGAAGGTCGGCGTGTCGGTCTCCATCGGCGTTTCCCTGGCCCGTAACACCATCAGCAGCAGCGTGGAGAGTTTTATCAGCAACGCTGATCAGGTCTTCGGCGACAACATAACCCTTGAAGCGACCAGTGAGGATAGTATCAACGCCGTATCCGTAGCGGCTTCTATCGCGGCGGCCTTCGCGGGCAAGGTTGGGGTGGCCGTAAGTGGGGCGGGCGCGCTGGCATCAAATGTCATTCTTACCGAGACAAACGCGTATATCGAAAATAGCAACCTCGGAACAGCATTAAACCCCCCGGTAGGCAATGTTGATCTGGATGCCGTTAACAGCTCCGTGATCAACGCCGTTATCGTCTCAGCATCTTTCGCCCTCAGCATAGGCGGCGATGCCGGGATCGGCGCTTCTCTCGGTGTGGCCCTGGCAAGAAATCTCATAGGATGGGAATCCAATGGTACGGATTACGATTACACCACAAGTGATAGCCCATCCAAATTAGAAAATGGCGACCGGGTCAAAATCGAATCAGGAGACCAGGCTGGATATGTCTATAAATATATTGGAGAAACAATAGAGAGCCCCGCCCTCGCGACACAAGATTATAGCAGTAAAGACCTGTGGCGAAGGGTGTTCACCACCGATGATACTCCATCCAGAATTGAAAATGGTGACTGCGTTAAGATTGAAGATGGCGTGAGATACGGAGATGTGTACGAATATGTCGGCACAGGTTTTAATCGCTATGAACATACCTCGGGTGACGGATCCACCCCCCTGAGTACGAACGACCGGGTATGGGTGGAGGACTATCACAACGAAAGCCTTACCGAGGACGTTGCCGATGGCATATACCGCTATATTGGCGACGGTAAAACAATAACCCTGAGCACCGCGGATTACACGGACACGGATCTATGGGAGTACATCGACGTGCTGGAACTGGAGGCGCAGGATTACGGCAACCCGGACCTGTGGCAGCAGGTCAACCTGAAGCCCGCAGCGGCCGAGGTCCAGGCCTATGTAAAAAATTCGACCATTATTTCTGACGGCACACTTACTGCGACGGCCGACGGGGACGAGACCATCAATTCCATCGTGGTGTCTGGATCAGCGGCCATCGCCGGGTCAGGCAAGGCGGGAGTGGCTGTTTCCGGTGCCGGTGTCTATACCGAAAACAGGATAAAGACATTCGTTAAGGCTTACATCGATGGTTCCGATGAAATCAGGGCGAGCAGTATCAGCCTGACCGCGTCCGATACCCCCATGATCAGGGCGGACGCCGGTGCCGCCTCCGTGGCAGGCGCCTTTGGCGGGAGTACTGCAGGTGTGGCTGTATCCATAGGTATCTCCCTGGCCTTTAACGAGGTCAGCAACGAAGTGGAGGCCTATATCAAGGATGCGGCCCAGGTCACCGCGACCACTGGCAGCATCATCCTGGACGCCTCGTCCGAGGGTGGAGACGTGACCCCGGCAGACTACACCACCGCCTCTGGAACCCGGGCGCTCGAGGAAGGAGATAGGGTCGAACTTGCCGATGGCTATTCCGGAGGCGGGCAGGCAGGCCGTATCTATCGATACCGAGGCTACGCGGATTACCTGTCAACGGATGGGAGTCAGGAGATTGAGCACGGAGACCGGGTAAAACTGGCAGATGAATACACGCATGGTGGCATTGGCGGGGCCATTTACAAATATACGGGCGGCGACGCGACTATAAACCTGAGCTCACAAAATTACACCGGCAGTGGTTGGACGCTCTATACCGTCAACCTTGCCGCGGAGGACTATTCCGACAGTTCCGAGTGGGAACTCGCTGACGGAACCATCACCACACGTGCAGCGGCCGCTTCCCTGGCAGCCTCATACGGGGGAACCGCCGGTGTTTCGGTGAGCGGTGCCGGCGCGGTGGCCGAGAACGTGATCCTTGCCAAGACCAACGCCTATGTGCAGGGAAGTACACTCACCACCCTGAGCACTGGTGGTAATGTGGATCTGGACGCGGCCAACAGGTCGGCGATCGTGGCCGTTGTAGGAGCGGGCTCCGCCGCGGTGGGCGTGGGCGGGACCGCCGGAGTGGGCGTATCCATCGGGGTTTCAGTTGCGCGCAACATGATCGGTTGGGATGCGGCAGGCAACCGTGTTCCAGCGGAGATTCAGGCCTATGTTGAGAATTCCAGCATTAACGCCAAAGGCAGCCTGACACAGACGGCGGACGCGGCCCAGACCATCGACGCCTTCGTCCTGGCCGGGTCCGTGGCCGTTGCGGGTGGCAGCACCGCCGGTGTGGGGGTCAGCGGTTCAGGCGTGTATGCGGAAAACAGGATCGGCGCCAATGTCAAGGCCTACATCGATGGTTATGGGACGACAGGGATCCAGGCCTCTACGGTAACACTGGAGGCGATAGACGAGTCCATAATCACGGCAGATGCCGGCGCCGTGTCTGTCGCGGCCTCCTATGGGAGTACGGCCGGTGTATCGGTATCTATTGGGGTGACCCTGGCCCATAATGAGATCAGCAACCAGGTCGAGGCCTATATCAAAAACGCGGACGGCGATGTGCCGGGCGACGACGGCCTGGCCGGCGTGAAGACAACTGCCAAAGACCTTGCTACAGGTGACAGCATCACCCTGACTGCCTGGGAGACTGCTACGATCAATGCAGTGACTGTATCAGCTTCTGTTGCCGCAGGTTTCGGAGGAACTGCAGGGGTGGCCGTGAGCGGGGCGGGCGCGCTGGCGCAAAATTTGATCCTGACAAAGACCAATGCCTTTGTAGAAAGCAGCATACTGAACAGTTTTGGAAACGTGGTCCTCGACGCCAAGGACAACGCCACCATAAACGCCATAGTAGGCGCCGTTTCCGTGGCGGCAGCCGGGGGCGGCACGGCCGGTGTGGGCGCCTCCATCGGGATTTCTCTGGCCAGGAATCTCATCGGCTGGAACCTGGAGTATGACGGCCAGCCCACGCATACGAGCAGCAGCACACCCGACACACTCAAGCCGGGTGAAACGGTCGAGGTCAATGAAGGGGCCAGGGCCGGCGATGTGTACAAGTATCTCGGCACTGAGAAAGTCCGCTGGGACTACACAACCGAATCCGGTTCGCCAACACTCTATGAAGGCAATCTGGTCAAGGTGGGAGACAGGATCTATCGCTGGATCGGGCCTGACGGTACATCCAGACCTCTGGCGGATATAAACCAGTATCTCTTTATAGACACGAACGACGATGGTAAAAACGACAACCTGTACTGGGAATTTGAGGGGTCCAGTACTCTAAACGACCAGGATTATGGAGATATCAACCTATGGAAGCAGGTGAATCTCTCCCCCGAAGCGGCCCAGGTGCAGGCTTATGTTATTAATTCGGATATTATCGCCGCCGGCAGCCTGACCCAGACGGCCACGGCCAATGAGACCATAAAAGCTACGGTATTTTCCGGCTCGGCGGCCATTTCCGGGGGAGGCACGGCGGGTGTGGGGGTCAGCGGCGCCGGTGTTTATACCGAAAACCGGGTCAAGACATTCGTCAAGTCCTATATCTGGAATTCTGAGGAGATCAGCGCCGGCAGCATCGAGCTGAGGGCACATGACAACCCGACCATCAAGGCCGATGCTATGGCCGCGTCCATAGCGGGCGGATTCGGCGGAACGGCCGGGGTTGCCGTGTCCATAGGACTCTCACTGGCATTCAACGAGGTCAGCAACGAGGTGGAGGCCTTTATACGTAACGCGGACAGCGTGACCGCGTCGGGTGACGTCATCCTGGACGCCAGTGTGCTGCCAGGTGCTGTAAATGCCGCGAAATATACCACAGGTTCAGGAACCCGGACCCTTGCCGTCGGTGACACGGTAGAGGTACTGGATGACTATACCGGAGGCGGCCAGGCCGGCCGGATCTATGCTTACAGGGGTTTTGTAGCGGATTATGAGTGGGCTGATACGTCGGATTTCAACGACGACGGTGAGACCAATGACGATGACAAGATACTGATCCATAAAGGCAACACGGTCGATAAATTAGGCACCATCTACCGGTACATCGGTGACGAGGGTGAAAATATCAATATCGGCATCGAGAACTTCGGAAACGGGTTGTGGGAGATTATTAACCCCGACCAGAGAAAATTGGGCGTCCAAGACTATTCCGATACAAAATTGTGGGAACTCGCGGACGGCACCATTGCCACCCGCGCGGCCGCGGCTTCCTTAGCGGTCTCCGCCGCCGGGACCGCCGGTGTTTCCGTCAGCGGGGCGGGCGCGGTCTCCAAGAATGTAGTCCTGACAAAGACGAATGCCTTTGTGGACAACTCCACCATTATGAGCGCCACAAATGTCGATCTGGACGCGGCCAATTCGTCAGCCATCACGGCGACCATCGTCGCCGCTTCGGTGGCGGTCGGTGTGGGCGGGACTGCCGGCGTGGGCGCCTCCATCGGCGTTTCCGTGGCGGAGAACCGCATCGGTGGGGATGCCGGTATGGCCCAGGTGCAGGCCTATGTCCTTAATTCCAGTATCACTGCTACGGGTAACCTGACCCTGGACGCCGTTGCGGATGAAAAGATCGATGCCATGGTGCTGGCCGGCTCGGCCGCGGTCGCCGCCAGCGGCACTGCCGGTGTGGGTGTCAGCGGTGCCGGTGTATCGGCAAGCAACAGGATCTCGACCGATGTAAAGGCCTTTATCAACGGTGACGACGATGATGCCACGGGTGTTGATGCCAGGAGAGGTATCAGTGCCGGCAGCGTGACCCTGACTGCCAGAGACAGTTCATCCATCCACTCTGTAGCCGGGGCCGCGTCCATAGCCGCCGCCTTTGGCGGCACCGCAGGTGTTGCCGTATCGATCGGCGTATCCCTGGCCGAGAACCATATCAGCAACGAGATCGAGGCATATATCCTCAATACGGATGACACCGTTACTACGACGGTGGGTAATATAAAGCTGTTGGCTGAAAACAGTGCAACGATCCACGCGATTTCCACGGCCGTATCAGTATCCATCGGCGGGGCCGGAGTTGCAGGCGTTGCCGTAAGCGGCGCCGGAGCGGTTGCAAGGAACATCATCCTCACCCGGACCAACGCCCATGTCACAAACAGCGTCATGAACAGCAAGATAGATGTGGACCTGGACGCCATAAGCGATTCCAGTATCAGCGCTGTCGTGGTGGCGGCCACTGCGGCCGTCGGAATCGGCGGCACCGCCGGTGTGGGCGCCTCGGTGGGCGCCTCTCTGGTCCGCAATTATATCGGCTGGGATCCGACTGTGGTCTCAGCGCCCAGAACCACCCAGGATGATCTGAGAATCCTCAACAATGGGGATCTGGTCAAGGTTATAGGCGGCGGACGGGACGGCGATGTCTATGAATATATAGGGGATACAGTAACCCGTTACCATAAATCGGCGGGCGGGTCGACCTATGTGAATGAAAACGACCTGGTGAATGTGCCCGAAACCTACGGCGGTGGCACGGACAAGGGGGCCGGCGGGATCTATAAATATACGGGATCTGGGACCACACTGAATCTGTCCAATCAGGATTACACCGAGGGTGACTGGGAGTATGTTGGCTCCAACAAGCTGGACTTCGGCGATGTTGAATCCTGGAAGCTGGTCCTCCCGCAGGACAGTGAGGACGCGGCACAGGTCCGGGCCTTTATCATGAATTCCGATGTCACGGCATTGGGCGATATCACCCTGGATGCGAGTGCCGAGGAGACCATTGAGGCCATCTCTTTTGCCGGCTCAGTGGCCATCGGCGGGGGCGGCGTTGCCGGCGTTGCCGTGAGCGGCTCCGGTGTTGCTACAGAGAACCGGATTCGGACATTTGTCAAGGCCTTTATCGACGGTGACGGCACAAATAATATTTCCGCGCAGGACGTGCTGCTGACGGCGGAAGACAACGCGACGATCAAGGCCACTTCTATTGCCGCGTCCATAGCCGGTTCGGGGGCAGGCGTGGCAGGGGTTTCCGTCTCCTTGGGGGTCTCCCTGGCCTTCAACGAGATAAGCAATGAGGTGGAGTCATACATCAAGGACGTTCAAAACTTTACCTCAACGGGCAAAATCGACCTGCTGGCCGACGAGGCAGCCACCATCAGCGCCATTTCCGCGGCTGCATCCCTCGCGGCCTCCTTTGCCGGCGTCGCCGGTGTGGCAGTCAGCGGGGCCGGTGCCCTGGCCCAGAACATCATCCTCACACAGGCCAATGCCTTTGTGGAGAACAGCAGTCTCGACAGTGCCGGCGATGTGGTCCTGACCGCGCAGAGCCGGTCCGCGACATCTGATTTCGACCTGGCATCAACAGGACTTATCACGGCGGCAAACTTTGATGACGCGGCCGAGACGGACATGGAAGAGACAACAACATGGGAATATATAACAACCAGAGACGAAGACGGTAACGCGAGCACCAAGTATAAGGAGGTCACCTATGATGTCCCGGTTGGGGAAGATGTAATGGGTGATAATAACTTTAAGGACGCCTTGAGAGATGCCTTCGATACAAAGGGCATAAATCTCTCCGATGACCTGGCCATTACCATCCGCACCGAGGGGACGGAATGGCTGCTGACCGACCGGCAGGGCGGAGGATCCTTTATTATTACATACGACGGCACGGATTTTACGATATCCAGGCCGAACATCTCCGCCACAGTGGCGGCAGTATCCGCAGCCATAGCCGGGGGCGGGGCGGCCGGTGTTGGCGTTTCCATCGGCGCGTCGGTAGCCCGGAACATGATAGGGTATGACGACGTTCCGGCACAGGTCCAGGCCTATGTCAGGAACTCCAGCATAGACACCGAAGGGGACCTGATCCAGACGGCCATCGCGGATCAGGCCATCGACGCCACGGTCCTGGCCGGTTCCATTGCCGTTGCCGGCGGCACCGTGGGTGTGGGCGCGAGCGGTTCCGGTGTATGGGCGGAAAACAAAATTGCCACCGATGTCAAGGCCTTTATAGACGGTGACAGTGATGACGTGGACCTTGTCGGTGACGGGAATACAATAATCAAGGCCGACACGATTACCCTGAAGGCAGATGATTCCTCCACTATCACGGCCGATGCCGGCGCGGCCTCCCTGGCCGGGGGCTTCGGCGCGGTGGGTGTGTCCGTCTCCATAGGGATAGCCCTGGCAGAAAACGTGATCAGTAACGATGTCGCGGCCTACATCGCCAATGCCGACAATGTGGTGGCAAGGGCTGCGGACACAAACACCAATGACAGCATCACGGTCAAAGCTATCGAGAATGCGACTATCAACGCCAAAACCATAGCGGCCTCCGCCTCCCTTGCCTTTGCCGCGGTGGGTGTAGGCGTCAGCGGGGCGGGAGCCGAAGCTACCAACATAATCCTGACCAAGACCAACGCCTACGTACTGAACAGCAATATAGACGACAGCGCCGGTGATGTGGTCATAGATGCCGCGAATACCGCCACAATAGAGGCGACCGTGGTGGCCGCGACCGCCTCGGTAGCCGCGGGAGCGGTCGGTGTGGGCGCCTCCATAGGAGCGGCAGTGGCCCGGAACCTGATCGGTGATGAAGAAGACGGAATCCGTAATGCCGCACAGGTGCAGGCCTATGTGAAAAATTCCAGTATTGATTCGAATAAGGGCCTGATCCTGAAAGCCACAGCGAATGAAACCATCAAATCGATGGTCATTGCCGGTTCCATGGCCGTCGCGGCCGGCGGAGTAGGGGTCGGGGGCAGCGGTAGTGGTGTTTCAACGACCAACACGATCTACACGGATATTAAGGCTTTTATTGAAAGCTCCACCATAGATGCCGGCAGCGTGGCCCTAAACGCTGATGACACCTCGCAGATCATGGCGTTTGCCGGGTCCGCCTCTCTGGCAGCGGCATTCGGTTTCGTAGGGGTGGCCGTTTCCATAGGAGTGGCCCTGGGACATAACATGGTAAGCAACGATATTGCGTCGTACATCCAGGGCAGCACAGTGACCGCTACAACCGGCGGCATCGAGGTACAGGCAATCGAACATTCCCAGATCAACGCGGTCACCGCGGCCGCCTCGCTCTCCGCCGCCGGGGGCTTTGTGGGTGTGGCCGTCAGCGGAGCAGGCGCGGAGGCGACCAATGTCATCCTGACCAGGACGAATGCCTATATTATAGACAGCGTTGTTACGAGCGCAGGGGATGTGGATGTCACGGCCAGGAACCTTTCTGCCGCCCCTGATCTGAACGATCTGGTTGTGGGCGATGCGAACGGCTTCGCCCAGAAACTCGACGATGCAGGCTCCACGGACGAAGATGACGAAGATACCGATACAAACGAAAAGGACAATGACATCAACGCCGACAATGCCTTCCTGTCAACCCTTTCCGGTGTATTCACATCCCATGGGATTGACAACTCGGGCAAACTGGCTGTCACCATTCGTGACGAAGGACTTGAATGGTCGGTCACGGACCGGGTCACCGGTCTTTCCTATGTGGTCACCCGCGTCGGAAACAAGTTCACGGTGGAAATGCCCTCGATAAGTGCCACTGTCATATCCGCATCAGCCGCCATTGCCGGTGGGGCAGTAGGCGTGGGTGTGTCCATCGGGGTTTCTTTTGCCATGAACCTGATCGGCTGGGAACTGGGAGATACATATTCCACCTGGTCCACGGCCGACTCGCCTTCACAAGTGACCTACGGGCAAACGGTCAAGATCGAGGAAGGGGTCAGGGCCGGTCATATCTACAAATATATCGGCGATGAAACACTGGTTCCGGATGAGGAAGAAGACGAAACAACGGTCGACCTGACAAGCCAGGATTATGGCGACACCAGCCTCTGGGAGCAGATCAACCTTACGGAGGCGGAGACGCCGGCCCAGGTACGGGCCTATGTGCTCAATTCCAGTATAGACGCGGAAGGTGCCCTCAACCAGACGGCCATTTCAAATCAATCCATCGACGCCCTGGTGGTGGCCGGTTCGGCTGCGGCTTCGGGCGGTTTTGTCGGGGTGAGTGTCAGCGGCGCTGGCGCGGCGGTGATGAACAAAATCACGACCGAGGTAAAGGCGTTTACCCGTTCGACTGTCGTCGAGGCAGGCAGTATTGATTTAAAGGCCGAAGACAACTCGAGCATCAGCGCCCTGGCAGGGGCCGCTTCCCTGGCCGCCTCAGTGGGAGTCGTCGGTGCGTCGGTTTCTATCGGTGTGGCCATGGCCGACAATTATATAGGAAATGTGGTGGAGGCATTCGTGGAGTCCTCCACAGTAAGGACCACCACGGGCGGTCTCAGCATCGAGGCCCTTGAAAACGCCTCGATCGACGCCACGTCCACTGCCGCCTCGGTGGCTATCAGTCTGGGGCCCTTTACCCTGGCCCTCAGCGGCGGAGGCGGGAATGCTACAAATACCATAGAGACGGATACAAAAGCTTACGTGGCTGGAAGCAGCCTGACCCTGGACGGGGATCTGACTATAGATGCTCAGGACAATTCCAGGGCTGCCGCAGTAGTAGAGACCCTTTCGGCAGCCGCCGGACTCATATCAATTGCCGCGGGCGGTTCGGTCGCCAATGGAACGGTCGATTCCACTACCCAGGCGTATGCCAACAATTCTAACATCATTGCAAAGGATATCTCTGTTAAGGCCAAGGCAAGTCCTGAGGCCAATGTGGAGGCCCTGGGGGTCAATGCCGGCACCCTGGCTGTTGGCGTTTCCAAGGCCACATCCAATGTCACGCCTTTGGTGCAGGCAACGGTGGGAGGAAGCGGAAAGAGTATCAACGCGGACAGCCTGTCCGTGACAGCCTCCCATCTTGTTCCCACCGGCGGCTACTCGGCCCGGGCCAAGACCACCGGGTCAGCCGGCGGGCTGATAGGCGTCGATTCTACCGTTAGCTACGCCACCAGCAGCGGGACGGTGAAAAGTTTTGTCCGTGGTGGCACCATCTTGGATATCGCAGGCGCCGCGCAGATTAGTGCCACTTACAACAGCCGGCAGAGGGCGATCGCCGACAGCAACGCAGGTGGCCTGGTCGCCGTCGGTGTAAGCAAGGCATACGCCACCGCCAACACCACTACCATGGCATTTCTGGGGTCCGGCACGGATGTTACTGCAGGGAGACTCAACATTGCTGCAAACGGGCATGACAACAATTTTGCGGATACTGTTGCCGGGAGCGCCGGGGCCATAGCAGGCGCGTCGGCCGTGGCAGATACCTCCAACACCAGCACCACCACCGCCGAGGTCCGGAGCGGGGCGGACATAGAGCTGTCCGAGAGGGGTAGCGGAGGCTTCTCTCTGGCAGCGGAGCACAAGGCCGAGTTCAACAGTCGGATCAAGACCCTGGCCGGCGGTTTGCTGGCTGGCAGCGGTGCGGAGATTGTCAACGGAATCACCGCCGACACCCAGGTCTTGATCGGCGATAGCGCCTCAATCAAGGCCCGCGATATTGCTGTTGAGGCCATCAACCGGGCCCGCAAACCCCGGCTCTCCACGAGCAATATAGACGGTGAGGCCGGCGGGTTCCTGGCCGGCGGCGGGTCCGACAGTGACTCCCGAATCGATTTTACGACTCTGGTGACTGTGGGGGACAGCGCCTCCCTTCAGGTCGTGGGCGACCCCACCGAAACCGAGGATCGCTTCACCCTGCGGGCCCTGAACGATATAACTGCCACTGATAAGGTCACATTCACTGCCGGTGGGGCCCTTTCGGGGCTTGGCGCTTATTCCACCATCGAGACCATCAAGGATTTGGCCAAGGTGGAGATCGGTCCCGGCGCCGTCCTCGAAAGTGTAGGCGATATGGACATCTCAGCCCATGGAAAAGGGACCGTGGTGGCCAATATCAATGCCGAGGCATACGGGGTGGGCACCTATATAGGGGCCGATGCCTTTGCGGACATTCTGCCGGAAAACGAGGTTCTCGTACACGGCGGCGGTACGATTCTACGGGCAGACGGGGACCTGAATCTCTCCGCCGGCACGGATACGAACTTTGTCAGGGACGAATATACCCTTGCAGCCCAGACCGACACCTTCGCGGGCAGCGCCATACCGATCGACGACGTGGACGCGGTTTCCAACCTGGTGCAGGAAAACACCATTACCATTGGGAGCGGCGCACTCCTGGAGACTGCCCGGGACGCCCGTATCCATGCAGAACGCATGGGCCTTGCAAACATGACGGGCATGGCCAAGGCCGTGAATTGGGTGAGCGCCCTGGGGGATGCCATTGACAGCGCCCTGGGCGGCGGCGGCGAGGAACAGTACAATGGCACCATTCACAGTGAGGCGCACGGCGTGGTGGAGGTGAATGGAACCATCCGTACCGGTATCAAGCGAAAGCAGCATCTGACCCTGAACAATATCTCGGACACCATGGAGTATGATGCCAGCGAAGGCGTGACCTTTTCCCTGGGAGAGGAAAAGCTCAAATCCACACTCGAAAAGGAACTGGAACACGCGAGGGAGCAGCTTGCCCTTTATCAGGATACCGACCCGTTCCTCAAAGAATTTTACGAAGACGAGATCGCCCGCCTGGAAGCGGAACTGGAGGCCGACGGCCTGATGGAAACCAACCTGGACTCCTACGGCAATCCGGTCTCCACCCGGGTGGAGAAGAGTGTCCTGACCGTTACAGTGGATCCCATCTGGGCCCAAGCCGGAGTGATCGACATCCGCTCCGACCAGTTGGAGGGGAACGGCACGTTTGACGCGCCCGGGGACGCCAGCGTGACCATCCTCAACAAGACGCCGGCGTTTCTCAAGATTACCGGTATCACCATACCGGAGAAGAACGGCGGTCTCTTCTTCAACGGCAACGAGGTGACTGACAACACGACGATCAATGACCTGAACGGTGCCAACGCAGAAGAGGACAATTTCATCGATTACGAGGAAGGCCCGGTAACCGCAGGCACAGCCTCTTTTGGCGCTATTCCGGACAGCGCCACTGCCGAGGACCCGTTCATTCACGTGATAAACAGCTTCGTGCTCGATTCCGACGCTAACTATCCCTGGCCGGACATCACCGTGGTAGGGGAGATAGACAACCTGCAGGGAGATCTCCTTCTCCAGACCCAGCCCCAGGGCAAGGGGGATATTATGATCGAGGCGCGGGTCCGGGCCAAGAACATCAGCATCGTTGCCGGCGGCAATGTCTTTATCGAGGGTGTGACCTCCTACACCGTGGGCGGGGAACCCTATTCCACCTGGGTCGAATACACCGACCAGGGCACGGAAGCGGCCACGACCGCCGACATCAATACGATCTTGGGCAAACCTCTTGGTGATGTGACCCTTTACGGGGATCGTATCTTTATCGAGGCCGAATACTTGAACATCAACGGTGTAATGCAGAGCGGAAAACAGGACTATTCCCTGACCCTAGGGAGCGGGGCTCAGGACGATATCGACAGGATCCTGGACGAAAATAAAACAGGCAAGGAACTTATGCCCAATGCCTCGTCAGGTGACTTCCTGGTACGATTCGATACCGCCACGGAGCAGATCGCGGTGGATGAGTTGGGAGTAAGCGGCGGGTATATCGACCTCACGGGCCACATCCTGAACACAGGCAAGGGAGAGATACGTGTCCTGGGCGGATACGCGCACATCGAGATCAAGAACGAGACCCCATACGACCTGGTGGTAAACCGGCTGGACGCCTCCAAGCGCGGGGCCGGCGTACTCCTCATCAAGGACAAGGCGAAGGGAACACCGGACGCCCCCTATGCGACCCTCTATCAGAAGACCGAGAGCGGTGTCACCGTGACCACAAAGGAAGGGAGTCGCGCCGGATCGAACACGGAGACCTACAGCCCCAAGGAGGGCTGGCGATACGGCTTTACCGTGGGGCAGGAAAAGTACGAACGATGGAACACTATGCTCCAAAGCAGTTCCTGGCTGGGTATCGACGCCCTGGCCAAGGACCCGGACGATATTGACTGGGGGTCGAGTGAAAACATCACAGAACCCGTCCTTATGGAAGAGGGGGCCTATTACTTTTTCGCACCCGGAGATGTTGACAAAGATTACACGTATAGTACGAAAGCGTACAGTCTGGACCTGGGTAATCCCTATGGCGGTCGTTATGTAAAAGAAGGGAATTATTATTATCAGGATATTATCCCGCTTTTTGGCGTGAAGGATAGCGATAGCTTCTATATGGTGGACCAGGACGGCGATGGCAAGGCGGACCTGCGTGTGTATGAGAAGGACCACGGGGTGGACAGCAGCTGGTACGGAAAGGATACCTACTGGAGCCACATGGTAAAAGAGGAAAAGGTCCAGGATATTCACACGCACACCATCAGGGCGGACAGGGATATCGGCATCAAGTTTCTCGGGTATGATCAGGGACAGGTGTCCATAATCTCCACAAAGGCTGGAGCCGACATCCTGCTGCAAGGGCCCATGGTCAATCCCTCGGGTACCACCACGATTGATGCCCAGGGTGGTGCGATCGAGGCGATCAACGGGACCGCTTATGTGGGCGGCCTTCGGGTGGAACTGGACGCCCAGACCGGCATCGGGGCGGGAACGCCCCTCCAGACCAATGTGACCGACGATACCGGGGCCGGGTTCCTGGCAGTGACCGACTCCGGCAAGATTCAGATCGAGGAGATCATAGGCGACCTGGCCGTGGACAAGATCACCACTGCCCTTACCGGTGGAAGTTACGCCTCCGGGGCCGACGTGAATGTGACGGCCAAGGGCGGGATCCTTGTGGGAACGGAAGGCCTTATTGCCGGCGGCAAAATTACCCTGATCGCAGAGGGAGGAGGGGTTGGTTCGAGCATAGATCATCCCGTGGTGCTGGATTCGGGGACCCTCCTCAAGGACTCTGTGACTGTTCAGGCCCAGGGCGACATCTTCCTGCAGGAGGAGAACGACGACCTGCGGCTCAAGGAGGCGGTATCCGGGTCAGGGGATGTGTGGATCGATGTGACCCACGGCGGGCTGGTGGATGCAAACCGGTCAGAGGTGAGGGACGAGCGGACCTACAACGAACTGCTAAACGGGGTGTGGAGCGATCTCCAGCTAACGAACGGCACCGGAGCCCAGGACAAGATCCAGGAAGCCAAGGATTCCGCCAAGGCATTGAAGGAGCAGGAGTACCGGCAGTACTGGGCGTATCGGAATAACCAGACCGACCCCTCGGTTTACGATTCGTCCTTTGTCGTTCACCTCTCGGCCCAGGAGAAGGCGTACTATGAGGAGTACTACGGGGCGCAGTGGACGCCCGATACCGGTAAGACCAAGGAACAATATATACAAGACGCCATAACGACCCTGGAGTACAATCGTACTGCCCAGTATCGCACCCTGCATGCACAGTTTACAGATTACTTTGATGCCATAAGTGAACCATTTCCCAATACCTATGATGCCGGATTTGACTATGAGTTAAGCGACGTTGAAAAGAACACCATAGAGGGCAGCATCAAGGTCTGGACCGAGGAGGAGCTGCTATATACTATCGGGGCCGGACTACTCAAACCGGTCTCGGATACCCAGGCCGCTGTTGAAGATCCGAACATTGTGGGCCGGAACGTCACCCTGATCACGGCCACCGGTGTGGGTACCACATCGGGCCAGACCACTATCGACATTCCAAGCTCCGGGCAGCACCATCTAACGGACGACGAACGGGTGGCCCTGGCATCGGCTGAAAGGGACGATATACTCTACCTGGCGGATGATCCGGTAACGGTTACCGTGGATTTTGCGGACAACGATGTGTCGGGCGACACGATCACACGGAAGGATGGCGGAAGCTGGATCGGCTTCAAGGCTGGTCTCCACATCCGCGTGGACGGGAACACGGCGAACGCCACGGACGACGGCGAGCTCTACAAGATCGCCTCGGTCACGGCAAATACGATTACGCTGGAGAGCGCCGAACTTTCCACGGAAACCAACCGCGAGGTGACGGTCTCTCCGGTGGTCCTGGATCCGAGGGGGGTTGAGGCGAAGACAACCGTGGATATCAATGCCTCGGCACGCACCTTGACCAGGACAGACGGAGGCACCTGGGTGAACGACGGGGGAGATGCCAGACCCTTTGAAGCGGGCATGTTTATTCTGATTGGGGGCGACACGGCCAACGCGAATGACGCGGAGAACCTGTACGAGATCGAGTCGGTGAGCGGGAGCGTGATAACCATCGAGGCCGGCCCCTCGCTCACGGACGAGACCGGTGAAGAGATTACGGTCGGCCAGTATGTCTTTGTGTCGGCTATTCAGATCTACAACAGAGAGGACATTGACGTTACTGCCCCGGGCGTGATCACGGTCACAGCGGGGACCAACGTCTACCTGGGCTCCGAGGTGGACCTCAACATCGACCAGGTAAAAGCGGGGACCATCATTGCGGAAGAGGGCAAGGTCCGGATCAAGGGCGGGCAGGGCATCTTCGATATCTCTGCCTCCGACGCCGCCAACGTGATCAGCCACGACCTTGTGCTGGAGGCGGCCGGGTCTTCCATCGGAACAGTGGATACGCCGTTCCGGATCGACCTTTATTCAGGCACCGCTTCCGATCCCCTGCTCATGGCCCGGGCCCAGGGGGATGTCCGCGTCGTGGAAACGAACGGCGATATGAACGTGGGGACTGTGTTCTCCAAGACCGGGGGCGCGTACCTGAAGACATTGAACGGCTCCATTGTGGATGGTCTGAATCACGACCTTAAGAACATCCAGTCAAATCTCCTTTACCTCACGGCAATAGGGGGCGGCATCGGTGAGTTCGATACACTAGGTGAAATCAGCGACTATCTTGACGTGGACGTGGCCTCCTCGGGTACCCTGACAGCGACGGCAGATAACAGTATCGGGATCTCTGAGACATTCGGGAACATGGATGTAAACCTCATTCAGTCAGACGGGGGGAACGTAGCTCTAAGGGCTCATCAATCCATTCTCGATGCGATGGACGACAGCAGCGGTCTTCCCAGCCGACCTGAGGTGGATGTTTTCGGGAACAGTATAAGTCTCATTGCACTAACCCAAGGAATAGGGATGTCCGCTAATGAACTGGATATAGACAGTTCCCATTCTTCTGACGGTGCCCTCACATCATCGAGCAATCTGGGCAATGCTTATATAATTGAAAAATTGGGAGATCTGGGGCTCAATCAGGTAAGCTCCGGGGCCGGAGACGCATTTATAGCGGCCCTGACAGGTGATATTATTAACCGGAGCGCTTCCGGAGTGAATATATCCTCGGGAAGGACATACCTGTTTGCCAGCGGCGATATAGGTGGCAGTGGATCTGGGGAGGCCATAACAACGGAGGTGGGCTATATCGAGGGCCTGTCCACATCCGGCAGCACATATATTATGAATTCAGGTGTCTTAACCGTTGGAGGCGTTGTGCCGGGAGACACACCTGGTATCTCCAGCAGCGGGTCGGTTAACATAGGCGCCAGCAGCCCGGTGATCGTGTCCGAAAACATCATTGCGGGTAAAAGAGATGAAGACGGCAATATTACGGAGGTCGGAGACATCACCATCACCTCCCATGACGACGCGGATGATTCAGGGCTATGGAACGCGACGGACGGACCCGATGATATTATTATACCCGAAGGGATCATACTTAATGCCACGGGAGATGTTATCCTGAGGGCCGGGGATGACCTGCGCATATATGGTTCTGTCGAGGCGGAAGACGCGGTAATCATGGCGATCGATTACGGTAACTCGGATCCGGGTGTGGGGGGCTCCGTGGAGATCACGGGCATAGTGAGCGGGACCTCGGGCGTTATCACGGGCGACAGCGACGATGACCACTTCCCCATGGTGCTTCCGCTTTACGGGATCACCGGTGCGGTGACACTCACGGGATACGGGGGAAGCGATCTATATGAGATAGAGCTTTTCGGGGCCGGGTCATCACGCTTTGATGTCTATGACGAGTCCCCAGCCGGAGACCTAGGCAATGACAGGCTCATGGTCTACGGGACCGACCAGACGGATTTCTTCCTGTTCCGTCCTGGGGCTATCTCGTCCATCCAGGTCGACGAGAACCGGGAGCCTGTACCGAACGGTGTTGTCGAGCGGGTCAACTACGACGGAAACATCAACGCGGGAGTTTTTGTCTTCGGCAGGGCCGGAGACGACACCTTTATCTTTGACGATACAAGCTCACCTATTACGGTTTACGGGGACGCGGGCGACGATCAGTTCCAGGTCGGGCAGGTATTCAAGTCGCCCCGTGATGCAACCAACCCGGATAACGGGCTGGCCCCGGAGGACTGGTTCCCGACCACGCTGACTACCCGGGGATACCTGAGCAACGGCATCAGCTACCCGGCTACTATGTACGGCGGCATAGGGAATGACACCTTTAACGTGTACCACAACGAGGCGGAACTTTTCCTGTATGGAGATGAGGACAACGACGTTTTCCGTATCAGGGCCTTTGTCAAGGTGGATCCGAACGATCCCAAGGCACCCTTTACCAACATCAACGGCGGACAGGGCGCCGACTTCATCGAATACGCGGTGAACGCGCCTGTCAGAATCGAAGGGGGAGAAGGGTTTGACACGATAACAGTGGTGGGCACTGAATTCGGCGACGACTTCATAGTTACGGATCACGGTGTATGGGGAGCCGGCCTTTATGTCAGTTACAGCGGCATCGAGCAGGCGACCGTGGATGCCATGGAAGGGAACGATACATACTTTATCGAGAGCACGGACGAGAACGTGGATACCCAGCTGTTCGGAGGGCTGGGCAGCGACACCTTCAATGTGAGCGGCGGAACAGGGAATGAGCCAATCTATGTGGTAGGCAACACCTTGATGGGGCACAGCGGTCTGATCGAGCACACCGTGAGCAGCGGTGATATCGATTACCAGGGCCTATATGCCGAGGATGTGTCGGCCAATGTGGCGGACAACAACGAGGCAGGTGTGTTTATCAGGCTGTTAAGCGGGCTGATCCGCGTGTTCGAGGATTTCGGGGCGAACGGCATTGTTGATCCGGCCGATCCACGTATGCCACTGGTGGCGGCCACATACGCGGTGGCTTTGACCCGATCTCCGGAAGAAGAGGTTCGGGTGACGGCCTCACAGGCGCTTCCCAGGGAGTCTGAACAGGCGGCCGGGGGTAAGGGAATCCTGCTTAATGGCAGTGAGGAGGGTGTCACTCTCCTGTTTGACAGGACCAACTGGTACAGGGAACAGTATATCACGGTGACAGCCCCGAACGATGATCTAGCTGAAGGTATCCGGGCCGTCAATATCCAGCACAGCGTGATCCAGGGGGCAGAACCGGATGACGGCGGGGCCTATGACGGCGCTTCTGTAAGGGGAGTTGTTGCGGAGGTGATCGACAATGACGCGGCGAGTGTATTGGTGGTACAGACCGGAGACGATACCCTCGTGGCCGAGAACACATCCCTGATCGCGGAAGACACCTACTCGGTCGTGCTGACCCGGGCCCCTCTGGGTGACGTGACCATAGACATCATGCCGGATGATCAGTCCGATACGGTTCCGGGATCTTTGACCTTTACCAGCGGCGATTGGAGTACCCCTCAGACAGTGACAGTCACGGCCGCGGATGATTCAGAGAGGGAGGGCACGCATTACTCCCGCATCACGCACCAGATAGCGGACACGACCAGCCTGACCGACTACTACGGTCTGGACGTGACTGATGTGGCCAGGGGCCTTGCCGCGGCCATAAACGGAGATATATTCTCTGACTATTCCGCAACGGTAAGCGGGGCCACAGTCACGATCTCTGGACCGGAATCCGAACTCACCTTCCAGGGAGGCATCAATGTGATCAGCGATCAGACGAGCGCGGATCACTATACCCAGGTGGTTGTAACGCTCAATGATACCCTCACCCCGGTCACAGGGGAGGACTGGAGCCTGGAGTTGGACGGAACGGTTTATACGTACACTGTAAAGGACGGGGATGACCTGAATAAGGTGGCCCTCGGTCTGAAGGCCGCCCTGCCGATCAAGTTCAACGTAGGCGTACCCGATGGCGGCACCAGCCTGTCGATCCGGGCGGCGGACGGCTCAGCCTTCACCTTTGCCATCCCGGATCCTAACCAGGCCAGCGCCTCCTTCACATCCGCCTGGACAGCGGAGATCGAGGTGACAGGGCCGGTGGATGCCGGCGATACCTGGGCCGTGTCGCTTAACGATTTGGAATATCAATACGTGAGCGGTTCAAACGGCGAGAGCACGGATGTCCCGTTCGTGGATGTGACCGTGCTGGACGATGATACAGCCGGCGTGGTGGTAATCCAAAAGGGCGGGTCTACTGATGTGATCGAACCTACGGACAAGGTGGTAATGGGCACGGGCCAGGTAACAGATGGTATTAACACATACGAGTTCTATGCTGATTACGGGACAGCGGTTCTCTATGAGGCGGATTTTCACGATTCCGTCTACACTGCCCAGAATATAGACCTGGGCAGCTGGAGTCTGAACTACGATCCCGACATCGTCCGTTCGGGAGAGGTCGCTGGCAGCCTTCCCCATATCACCATCAAGGGGACCGGGAACGGCGAGCCGGACTTCTACAAATTCACCGTTACCCAGGATATGCTCGATAACTCCGGTGGTAACGGGATCGATGTAATCTTCGATATCGACCACGGCTTTGAGTGGGGAGAGCCATTCTGGGCCAGCCGGTTGATACTGTATGATGACGACGGCATCCGCTATAATGACGGTCAATACTGGTCCTATCCTGAGTCATGGCCTGCCTACCTCGGGGGACCGCACGGGGCCGCGGGCAGTAGCTTTTTCTGGGACGACTATCTGGAATACACGATCCCCCAGGATACGGTGGCGGGAAGCACCTTCTATGTGGGCGTGGACAACTGGCTGAGCCTTATGTACTCTCCGTCCAGCGGGCTTCCGAATAATGTGGATTACGAACTTCAGGTGTCCATAGAGGGTCACAAGGTGGATGAATTCCAGTTCAAGCCGGAATCGGTTTTGGAGAAGGAGAAAGTCAATAATGCCGGACAGGATATCGAGGATACGGAGAACTCAAACTGGTATACATTCTACGACACCGAGATCGGGAACCAGGTCTACGGCGGACAGGTGGATTTTATCACGCCATACGCCAAGATCGTGGGGGCCGGCGACGGTAGCCAGGATATCTATGAGTTTGATGTGACCTACGACATGCTTCATCCCGATGCAGCAGCCTATGAAAATACAAACATCGATACCAGTGATTACTACCTGGATGCCGACATCCAGCTTACAGGTACCACTGCGATCAATGATATCTGGACCCTGACAATAAACGGGGTGGATTACACGTACACGGCCGAGCAGGGCAACACCCTCGTGGAGGTGGCCCAGGGCCTGGCAGGTAAGCTGCCAGCCGGCTTTACCGTCACCGCGACGAGCGGAACCCTGGAAGTCAAGGACGAAAACGGTATCCGGATGGATGGGGTGACCCAGGATGTGCAGGCGGCGGGGACGGTAACACGTACGCAGGACACCAACAGTGTACACTTCGCCAACGCCAGCATTCAGTTTTCCGGATCTGTTGTAGAAGGCGACGAGTGGGCTGTTATCCTTGATGGTAACAAGTATTATTACATGGTTGGATCTACTGATACCACACTGGGAAACGTTATAGATGGACTTATAGATACCGTCAGCAATACACATGCTGTGCCTGCCGCTTATAATCCTACCAAGTCAGCGGACGATACCCTTACGCTAAGTGTATCTGCCGGAAGCAGTTTCACTCTTGACTTTTCACAAACAGGTCCGAGCCCCCTGGGCAGCGCCGTGATCAGCGGGATTCCACTACAGAGCGAGACGTCCTCCATTAGGTGGAAAGAGGCCATTGTAACTGTGGGGCCGGTGTCGACCGGCGATGTTAATGAGGGCGAAACATGGACGTTGATCCTGGACGGGGCCGAATATAATTATATCGCCAGTGACAGAGACAGTGACGATGACGATGTAGTGGATTTCGATGATGTGGCTGCCGGCCTTGCCAATGCGGTTCCTACAGTGTATACAGCATTGGCTGAAAACAACGTCATTACTGTCTGTAAAAACGATTATTCGGCGTTTACTGTGGATTATTCGATAACTCCGGCGACACCCGGCACGCTGGGCGATACGGTTATATATCAGGCCACCATTGATCTAAGTGGTGACGATATTGACGATGCCTCGAGCTGGACAGTGACGCTGAACGATGGAACGCTTCACGAGTATGTCGGGACCGGTGGAACCCTTGCAGAGGTTATCGATAGCCTGGCCGTAGCCATAGAAGACGGCGATCCGGATACAGGTTTTGCCACGGAGGTATCGGACACGACAATCAAAGTGAAGAGCAATGTTCATTTCACGGCCGTTGCCGCGACAACAGATCGTGATGACGGCGATACGATCGATGCGACGACCGTAACGCAGGCCGCGACCGAGCCGTATCAGTCGAATGTCACGCTAACCGTTACAAATCTGCATCCCGGTGATGCATGGACCGTGACTCTGGACAGCACGGATTATGTGCATACCGTCGCAGGCGGCGAAGGCGTTGAGGATGTTGTCAATGATCTTGCCGAAAAGATAGGCGCCGACGGAACCCCCTTTACCACCAAGGTCTCCGGGACGACCATCACTGTGAGCAAGGACGCGACATTTACCATCTCCTGCTCCACAGAGGACTCAGATGATACCATCACAGCAACAGTAGTGGCCCAGGCCGATGAGGCTCCCTATCAGTCAACCATAACACTTACGGCGGATGCAGTCACTGAGACAGAAACATGGTCGATATTGCTCGACGAAACGCCTTATGAGCACGTCGTTCTTTCCGGCGAGACGCTCACGGATGTTATAAATGGTCTGGCAGATCTGATCGGTGCCGATGGGACGGCCTTTACCGCCAAGGTCTATTCGACTGCAAATCCTGACAGCAAGACCATCACTGTGAGCGGCGGTGCGACATTCACGGTTGCCTACTCTACAACGGATAAGAATACCGCCGATACCATCGAAGTTACCGGTCGCCAGGTTACGATATCGTCATCTGCACCTGCAAATGAAGGGCAGGTGTGGGAGGTGACCCTCAACGACGGAACGGACCATACTTACTCCCGTGAAGTCCAGGAGGGCAAGGGCCTATCCGATGTGCTTGGTCAGGTCAGGAATGATATCAATACCGACTCTGATGTGGATTTCAACGCATGGCTCGAAGGTACGGACCTTACGGATCTTGTGGTATCTAGCGCCGGTGACTTTACGTTCGCAACAAACGTGACTCAGGCCGACGTGGAAGGTGGCGCAACAATCAGCGGCATACCAGTGGCCGACTGGACCCAGGATATCAAACTAACAGGCAGCGGAATGGCCGATGTCGGGGATGAATGGACCGTATCCCTGGATGGTGCCCCCGTCACCGTGAGCGGAGGGTCTTATACGTACAGGGTCACGGAAAGTGACATGGACCTGGCCCACGTGGCCGAAGGTGTGGCGACGACGATCAGGGACAATACCTTGTTCACGGCGACCGCCACGGGCGACACCGTTCAGGTTGTCGATCCAACTGGTGCGGCTATCTCCGTGGATCTTGTCAAGCAATTCAGGACGGATGCCAAGACCATTGATGAGGCTAACTCACAGGGTGATGATCGGGATCACTTTATTGAGACAGAGGTGAGGCTCAAGGGTGAATTTATACCAGGTGAGGATTGGAGTATCACCATCAACGGCACGAAATATACTTATAAAGTGGAAAAAAAGGATTTGGCGAAGGATGAACAGAACCTGGTTACCGTGGCCAATAAGCTCATCGAGAAGATCATGTTAGATGTGAACCGCACAGTGAATGCGTATATACTCGGCGCGGATACCCCGGTGATTGTCCTGGAAGACCTGACCGGCGGTATCTACGACACCTTTACGGTGGAGACCGACCGGGGCGGGGGTGTGGTCCATGGCATCTTTGATATTGATCACGGCAACATCAGAACCGGGAGTACATTGTGGTGGGAACCCGTTCAGGTGGAAAAGGTCAAGTACGAATGGTGGGATATCGCTCGCACGAGTCCTATTTATTACTATGTGACGGAATATATCCCGCACTACGATCCCTATATCATCAGTCCTTACATCGAGTTGATCGATCCGGATGATCCTGCCAATCCGCTCGCCGTGGGTATAAATTCCACCCTGGTGGATGCGGGAAGCCTGACAACATACGATCCGTTCCTGGAATACGACCTGACCAGCGATCTGAGCCCCGGAGAGACAAAGACCTTTCAGATCCGTGTCGGATCCTACAAGGACTATTTCCTGCCGGATGCCCACTTCTCGGATCAGGTGCTGAGCGGGGTTGCTTCCAGGATCTCCTACCAGCTGAATGTCTCCCTGCAGCGGCACGGGGTGAACGAATCCGCCATCGCCCTCAATGATAAACTCATCGAGATTACCGGTGGAGCCGGCGCGGGGCAGGTTGGTCTAATCACCGCCTACGATCCTGAGCTAAAGAAATTTAAGGTTGAACCTCTCCCGGGCGGAGACGCGTGGACATCTGTCCCGGACGACACGAGCACGTTCGAGATCGGCTATGAGATGCAGTCGCAGCCCGAGTTCGGGGACTACGGCCCTAGGATCGATACCTACGACATCATGTTGACCAGCGAGCCCGACCAGGACGTGATCGTGGACGTGGTGCCCATACCGACGAGGACCTACAACTCCGAGTTCGCGTTCGACGAAAACATGAACTACGGGAAAAATAAAGGCGTGCAGGTGATCGTGGCCACCCCGCGGGCGACCGTGACCCTGGGAGGCGAGGCTACGACTGGTGATACTTGGACGAGCACGCTGAATGGTCAGCCTTATTCCTATACCGTGGGCTCTGATCCTTCTGATGACCTTTCTCTGGCCTTTACGGCCGAAAAACTGCGAGGTCTGATTGACGTGGATTACGATGTGGTTTTGAACGGCACCACACTGACCATAGAGAGGGACAACGCCTTTACAGCGGCACTCACCATCTCTCCGGACACAAAGGGTGAGGCCTCTGTTACAGGTACGGAAGGAACAGCCGACCCTACCAAGTGGATCAAGGCGGAACTCGAGATATCGGGCCAGGCGGTCCAGGATGAGGTCTGGACCGTGACACTGGATGGAACCCCCTTTAATTATACGGTCCAGTACCGTGACAGGTTAGCCGACATCGCCTATACCCTTGCCGAGAAAATCGATGCAAGCGCAAGCTACATTGCCACGTCCGACGCCTGGGTGATCACAATCGAACAGGAGGGTGGGGCGGAGTTTGGACTGGAGTTCTCGATCTTGCCTGGCAGCAAGGGATACGCCACTGTGACGCCTCAGGTCCTTTTCGACGCGGACGGGGCTTGGTATGATGCGCAGACCGTGAGGGTGACCGCGATCAACGACGATGTGATCGACGGCAGTGACGCCATTGCCTATCCGGCTATGGCCGAGCGGGTGAATGACATCCGTGGTCCGCTCACCATTGAAGGCGGCATCGGTGTCAGCGAAGAGCGTTTCATCAGTGACCCATTTACCCTGGTGGGAGAGAACAACTGGTATGTGCCCGACGGAAAGATCGACAGTGCGGCGGATATTGACGGGCATGCCACCTTGACCGATGACGGGTCGACGGATGGGACGAGCGCCACGCATGTGGATCCCGAGGAAGGAGCAGACCAGGACGGGTTCGACCCGCGCATGAACGGGCACAACTATGAGTTTACCATCCTTAACGGACCGGCAGCGGGAGCGGTCATGGAGGTCCTGAGCGTAGAGAATTACACGGTGACCTTCAAGAACACCTGGGCGGATGCCGGGATTAACCCCGATGACCTGATAGGCCATGATTACTTCTACAGACCCATTAATCCCAACGTGAGGGTGAATGAACAGGATCAGGTGGACGGCCTGAACGTCTTTCACGGCAACAGTCCGGCCGACGATACGGGCGTTTTGACCGAAGATCACCTCTACGGCCTGGGCATGGGGCCGGATGCGATTATCGGAGGCGTGGAACTGCCGGGCGGCATCCGGTACGGGAACCTGGAGACCCTGCGTCTCGAACTGGGGTACGGAAACGACACGTTCACAATTGAGAGCACGCATGATGGGACTACCACTATCACGGGAGGAGAAGGGGGAGACCAGATCACCGTTAAGACGATCAGCGGGCACATGACCATAGATGCCGGGGACGGCACGGATACCATACAAGTGGGCAGCGATGCACATCTGATGGACCAGATCGCGGGACTCCTCACCGTGACGGGCGGCGAGGGCATCGACACCCTGTTCGTTGATGACAGTTGGGATGATCAGGACAACGACGGGGCTTTAACACAGACTACCCTGACGGGTCTGGATATGCCGTCCTTACCGGAGGTCCAGACCGTAAGCGTCAGGGCGACCGGCGGATTTCTTAACCTGCGGACGGCCGGTTTTGGAACAGAGGCCGGATTCAATACGGACGGTGACCCTGATTATATCACACGCGGTACCGACTTCGCGACCGTTAAACTGGACTACGGTATGAACGCGGATGTGGTCCGGGAACGCCTGCAGGCGCTTTACGGGACAACGGATCCTTTGGATATACAGGTGACCGGAGATAAGGATGGATACGATTACACGTACACTATTAGATATACGGGTCATCTGGGGGGACTGGACCTGCCGCAGCTTGAATGGGCGGAGACCGTTTATGAGAACGACCTGGAAGTAGCGGAAGGTACGGATATCTCAGCGGACGTGCGAACCGCCACCCTGCAGGACGGGACGGTCGGGCACCGCCTCAACAATGTGCAGACCCTGACAGTGGATGCCGCGGCCGGCAGTACCTTCAGCATCGGGCTGCGCGGTTTCGATCCTGATAATGACTATACCTATGACCCGAACGACCTGACCAAGATCAGCTGGACAGAACCTGTTAACATAGACACAAGCGCCGGGGAGCTCCTGGATGCCCTCTCACCGATCCTGAACCCCAACAACAGCCGGGATGACCTGCCCCATACCAGAAACGTGGTCGTCCAGAAGCATGAAAACACCTTCCATATCACCTTCCAGGGAGAATACCGGGATCTGCTCTTGGAGCAAGGGTATATCACTCTTTCGGACCCCAATGGAAGCGTTATACTTGATACACGCGTGGACGGGATCAACTACTATGCATTAGAGGCATTGAACATGGATCTGGGATCAGGCAACGACCGGTTCCAGGTCAAGGGGACGGATGCGGATACGGTGACTACACTGAATACCGCGGCTGGAGATGATATCATCAATATGTATAACGACAGCCGCTCCCTGGACAACGTGACGGGTACCCTCAACATAGACGCGGGGGCCGGGCATAACAGTATTAACGCGGACGGCTCGGGAGATACGGTCGCGGATACCGGCGTGGTGATCACTAATGCTTCAATTATAGGCCTAGCCCCCGGGACAATAAATTACCAGGTCAGTAGCGATGGCGACTTTGCGGGCGGCATCACCGTATGGAGCGGATCAGGTTCGGATATTATCGATGTCTTGAGTACACACGGTAAGGATTATGAAGGGGTCCGGACCATTACGACCCTCAATACGGGTGCGGGTGATGATAACGTCACCGTCTCTCTGAGTTCGGCATCCGACGGCTTCTTTATGGTAAACGGGCAGGACGGAAACGACACGATTAATGCTTCCCCAAAAACGCTAGATCCGCTATCTCCTCTGGAGGATTCAACCCTGCCGCTGGTAATATTCGGTGGAACCGGGCTCGACGCCATCACGGGCGGCACTACCGATGATATCATCTTTGGAGACCGAGGTCGTGTCTACTATTATGATGAGAATAATAACCCTGTAACGGTATTGGGAAGCGGCGTCCCGGCGGTTGGTACTTTCACAGATGCGACGGCCTGGATCACCGAGACGGAGAACGTTGGAGTTGTGAGTTCAAAGGGCGTAACTCTGATTGGCGGGGTGGAGGTCGGTGAGACATGGTCTATTGAGATTAAAGAGGGCGATACCCTAATAGCAGCCGCTACTCATACGGTTCCCGCCGGGACTACAGAAACCCTTACAGATATTGCTGTCGATCTTGCGAATAGTCTGGAGCAATATCTGATCGACTTTGCTATACCCGGCTATGAAATCACCACGGACGGAGAACGACTGGTTGTCAGCAATATGAAGGGCCTACTGGGGTTCACATTTACACACCATGTGCAGAGAGAGGATAGGACCGATGGAAAGGTGCACGAACTGGGCACTGTGGTCACGTTTGACCCGACACTCGGGGATGAGGATACGATTTATGGTGGTGATGGGCTAGATATCATTTTCGGAGGCTCGGGAGGCGACATCCTAAACGCCACGGTTACCGGTTCATTGTTACCGGCTGATGATATCATCGTGGGCGATCACGGAGAGGCCATATTTACTGATGGAATTCTTGTTTCAGTACAGACTACAGATCCAACGGAAGGCGGCGCAGACACCATAACCGCAGGTCCGGGCTCCAACGTGATCTTCGGCGGCGCGGCCGGCGACACCATTACTGCAGGCGGTGATGCCTCTCCGGACATCGTGGTGGGGGATGAAGGCACGGCCCTGTTCTATCCCAGCGGTGTTCTGGCCAGCATTGAAAGCCAGAGCCCGGAATACGGCGGGGACGATACGATCATTGCCGGGGACGGGCCCAACGTGATCCTGGGCGGCAGCGGCGCCGATGACATCACGGGCGGCAATGCGGCCGAGCCCGACATCATTTTCGGGGATAATGGTGTTGCAGACTTCCTAAGCGACGGCACCATCAGTGAGATCAGCACCACATATCCAGGTTTTGGCGGTGACGATCAGATTATCACGAATAACGGACCGGACATCGTGGCGGGAGGCACCGGCAATGATACCATCGATGCAGGAGGGGACGATCTGAGCAGTGACATCGTGCTTGGGGACAGCGGTACGGCCGTTTTCGACAGTTCCGGCGGGCTTGCATCCATAGAGACAACGATTACGGATATGGGCGGAGTAAAAAGTGTACCGGCCACGACCACCCTGGTCACCCTATCCGGTACCCCTGCGGATGGCGAAACATGGATTGTTACGGTGGACGGTACAGAATACGAACACTTGGTGGTGGGTCTGGAGACCTTGGAAGATGTTATTAATGACTTGACCGAACAGATAAACAGCGAGGCCGGCTACACCGCCATTACAGAAGGAGACACAATCGCTGTAACCAGGTTGGACGGAGTTGCAGTGATATCAGCTACAATTCCGCCTTCAGGCGAGTATTCGGTGCCCACCGTTCCTGCCACTACGACCTTGGTGACTTTGAATGGTACACCCAATGACCCTGGCACTTGGAGCATCACGATAGACGGGATCCTGACCGCTTCGGTGGACGCGACCGGGGCCGAGACGCTGGATGAGATCATGGATGATCTGGCAGCACAGATCGATGAAGCAGACGGTTTTACGGCCCGGATGGATGGCGACACCATCGCCATTACCAAATTGTCCGGCGGTGCCTTTACGGTGACGGCCTCTATCCCGCCTTCGGGTGAGTATTGGTTTCCCGCCGTTCCTGCCACTACGACCCTGGTGACACTGAACGGTACGCCCAACGACGCCGGAATGTGGGTGGTCACGGTGGAAAATGAGGTTTACGAACACGAAGTGGTAGGCGCCGAGTCTCTGGAATCGGTGCTGGAAGACCTGGCAGCCCAGATCAATGAAACAGACGATTTTACGGCCCGTGTAGACGGCGACACCATCGCCATTACCAAATTGTCCGGTGGTGCTTTTTCGGTTACGGCCTCTATCCCGCCTTCGGGCGGGGCCACGGTTAGCGACGGTTCCGCTGCGGTAGTCCTCAGAGGAACTCCGGCAGACGGTGATATCTGGAGCGTCACTGTTGACGGCACCGTGTACGAGCACGCGGTGACAGGAGACGAGTCTCTCATTCAGGTCATTAACGATCTGGCCGAGCAGGTCGACGGTGTTGAAGGCTATGATGCCCGTGTGGACGGGCGCAACATTGAGATCACCAAGACCGTGGACGGACCACTGACCGTGACCGCCGGGGTGCCTGCGACGCCCGAACCCTCCGCCACGGTGGTGAACACCGCCGTTACGGTGACCCTGGACGGGACGCCCAGGGACGGGGAGACCTGGACCGTGAGGGTGGATGGCACGGTCTACGACCACACGGTGTCCGGGACTGAGACCCTGGATCAGGTGCTGACCGACCTGAGTAACCAGATCGACGGCGAGGCCGGCTACACGGCCGTGGTGAACGGGGACACCATCGAGATCACCAAGACCGCGGAGGGTTCCCTGGCCGTAACCGCATCCGTGCCCACCTTGCCTATGGCGGTGGTGCAGGATGGCACAGCCTCGGTGACCTTGAGCGGGTCGCCAGCGGACGGAGACACCTGGACCGTGACCGTAGACGGCACGACTTACGACCACACGGTGTCCGGGACTGAGACCCTGGATCAGGTGCTGACTGACCTGGCCAGCCGGATCGACGGCGAGGCCGACTACACGGCCGTGGTAAACGGAGACACCATTGAGATCGCCAAGACCGCGGAGGGACCCCTGGCCGTGACCGCATCCGTGCCGGCCGGGATATCAGCCGTTGTGGAGGATGGCACAGCCTCGGTGACCTTGAGCGGGACGCCGGCGGATGGTGACATCTGGAACATTACTTTTGACGGAAACGTGTACGACCACATAGTGTCCGGGAGCGAGAGCCTGAACGATGTCCTGACCGACCTGAGTAACCAGATCGACGGCGAGGCCGACTACACGGCCGTGGTGAACGGAGACACCATCGAGATCACCAAGACCGCGGAGGGATCCCTGGCCGTGACCGCATCCGTGCTGGTGACGCACGAACCCTCCGCCACGGTGGCGAACACCGCCACTGCGGTGACCTTGAGCGGGTCGCCCAGGGACGGGGAGACCTGGACCGTGAGAGTGGACGGCACGGCCTACAACCACACGGTGTCCGGGAGCGAGACCCTGAACGATGTCCTGACCGACCTGAGTAACCAGATCGGCTATGGGACCAATCCCAACTACACGGCCGTAGTGAACGGAGACACCATTGAGATCACCAAGACCGTGGAGGGATCCCTGACCGTGACCGCATCCCTGCCGGCCGTGCCTACGGCCGTGGTGGAGGATGCCACCTCCACAGTTACCCTGTCCGGTACCCCTGCGGATGGCGAAACATGGATTGTTACGGTGGACGGTAAAGATTACGAACACTCGGTGAAAGGCGACGAAACCCTGGAAGATATCATTAATGACTTGTCCGAGCAAATAAATAAAGAGGCCGGTTATAACACGCTGGTCCTGGGAGACAGCATTATCGTTTCCAAGATGTTTTCAGGATCATTGGCGGTAACCGTCTCGATTCCTGATTCGGCCACCCAGGTGATTGATGCCACCACAGCCGGGACGGCGACGGCAACCATGAGCGGGACGCCGGGGGACGGGGAGGCGTGGACTGTTGAGGTGGACGGAAACAAGTACAATTATCTGGTGAGCGGCGAAGAAACCCTGGACCAGGTGCTTTCGGGTCTGGCCGACCTAATCAATGCTGTGGACGGATATACCGCCCAAGTGGAAGATGACGTCCTAACCGTGACTAAACTGGCTGGCGGGGGGTTATCGGTGATCCCATACATTCCTGATTCAGGGACAGCGGACATAGACGCCAACATTGCTACCACCGCCTCGGCCCAGTGGACCGGTGAACCAAACGACCCGGGGATCTGGACCGTCAGGGTTGATGACATCGAATACGCGTACGAGGTTACCGATGCAGAAACCTTGGACCAGGTGCTTTCGGGTCTGGCCGACCTGATCAACGCCGCGGACGGATATACTGCCCAGGTGGAAAATGACAGCCTCGTGGTTACCAAGCTGGCGGGCGGTGTGTTGACAATAACAGCCTCTATTCCGCCCTCGGGCGCTGCGGAGACTGGCCCAGCCACGATAAAGACAGTCGAACTGACTGGAATACCGAATGTCGGGGATACCTGGGCCATTGAGGTAGACGGCATCAATTACGAGCATGTTGTGTCTGGAACGGAAACCCTGGACGATGTGATTACAGACCTGTCAGGACAGATCAATGACGTCATAGGATATACGGCTATAGTGGAAGACGGTACGATCGTTATCACCAAACTTACCATAGGGACATTATCTGTAACCCCTACCCTGATTCCAATCAACAGCGATGATCAGATTCTTGTGGGAGACGGTGATGACGTGGTTCTGGGAGGTGTTGGCACGGATTATATTAACATGGATCCTGTCACCGGAGATCCTGTGGGTACTGATACGGGAGATGATGTAATAGTTGGAGACAATGGCTTGGCTGTTTTTGATACATCGAGCGGAGACAGTATCCTTACCAATATAGAGACGACTGATCCTGATTATGGGAGTGATGATTATATCTATGCCGGTGACGGATCTGACACTGTTTTAGGCGGTAGCGGGAATGATTATGTGGACGCGGGCACGGATCAGGGCAGCGACATAGTGGTGGGAGATAACGGTGTTGCCACCTTTGATACAAGCGGCAACCTGACGGATGTTACCACCACGGTGCCTGACACGGGCGGTGATGATGTCATCCTGACCGGAGACGGTGATGACGTGGTGCTGGGAGGTATTGGAACTGATTATGTGAACATGGATCCTGTCACCGGAGATCCTGTGGGTACTGATACGGGAGATGATGTAATAGTTGGAGACAATGGCTTGGCTGTTTTTGATACATCGAGCGGAGACAGTATCCTTACCAATATAGAGACGA